>Ga0255338_1000472_pt1 | contig 129935 bp, 120 predicted proteins | sample MeOH1_35cm_T4_19_FD_203715 | JGI IMG/M metagenome (GOLD analysis project Ga0255338, IMG submission 203715) | Sandy soil microbial communities from University of British Columbia, Vancouver, Canada - MeOH1_35cm_T4_195 | ecosystem: Engineered > Artificial ecosystem > Sand microcosm >... | reverse complement strand
AGAGGTTCTGACCGAGATCGAGACGCGGCATAAGCCCGTCCGCCTCGCCATGAAGAACTGGGGCGAGGGCGCGCGCTACGCGGGCTCCAAGGACCGCGCCTTCATCTCGGGCCTGGTGCTGGACGTCCTGCGGCGGAAACGCTCGCTCGCCTGGAAGATGGGCGACGACAGCCTGCGCGCTGCGGTCCTGGGCGTGCTCCATTTCGAGTGGGACTGGCCGATCGAGCGGCTGGCCGAGGCGGCGGGCGACGAGGTCCACGGCCACGGCCCGCTGACCGACGCCGAGCGTGCGGCCCTGGCCGCCCCCCGCGACCTAGCCGGCGCGCCGGACGCCGTGCGAGGCGACTACGCCGACTGGCTCGACGCCTCCTTCGCCCGCGTCTTCGGCGACGACCGCGCCGCGCAGATGGCGGCCCTGGCCGAGCGGGCGCCCGTCGACCTGCGCGTCAACACCATCAAGACCGACCCGGCGCGGGCCCTGAAGGCGCTCACCCCCTTCGACGCCCAGCCCCCCGGCCTGCTGCCCAACGCGCTCCGCGTCGCGGCCCCCGCCGCCGCCGAACGCAGCGGGGCCGTCGAAGCGATCCCGCAGTTCTCCAAGGGCTGGTTCGAGATCCAGGACCTGGGCTCCCAGGTCGCCGCCACCGCGGCCGGCGACGTGAAGGGCAAGCAGGTGCTCGACCTCTGCGCAGGCGGCGGGGGCAAGACGCTGGCGCTGGCCGCGGCCATGAACAACACCGGCCAGATCTACGCCTACGACAGCGACGCGCGCCGGCTCACCGACACCATCCGCCGCGGCGACCGGGCCGGCGTCCGCAACCTGCAGGTCCGCACGCCGCTCAACCCCGAGCCGCTGAAGGACCTCGTGGCCAAGATGGACGTGGTCTTCATCGACGCGCCCTGTTCCGGCACCGGTTCCTGGCGCCGCCACCCGGACACCAAGTGGCGCCTGACGCCCGAGACGCTCGCCAAGCGCCAAGCCGACCAGGACCTGGTCCTCGAGGACGGCGCGGGCTTCGTGAAGGCCGGCGGCCGGATGATCTACGTCACCTGTTCGGTGCTGCCCGAGGAGGACGAGGACCGCGTCGCGGCCTTCCTCGAACGCCACCCGGAGTTCGCCCGCCAGCCGGCGACGGCCGAGGCCGAACTGGCCCAATTCCTCACCGCCGATGGCGACCTGCGCCTCACCCCCCGATCCTCCGGCACCGACGGCTTCTACGTCTCGGTGCTGGAGAAACAGAAATGAGCTCGATCGCGCCGCAGGCGCCCTCAATTTGGACCACGAACCACACGAACCACACGAACCGAGTCCAGCTCGTGCGGGCCACGCCGCCCGCGCCGTCTGTTCGTGTCGTTCGTGTGGTTCGTGGTCGAATCCTTCGGCGTTGACGCGCCCCTAAATTCGCCCACGGAGCCCCATGACCGACGCCGCCAACGCCCCCCGTACTGAGGCCCACGAAAAGGTCCTGATCGTCGACTTCGGCAGCCAGGTGACCCAGCTCATCGCGCGCCGGCTGCGGGAGGCGGGCGTCTATTGCGAGATCCATCCGTTCGACAAGGTGGACGCCGTGCTGGACGCCTTCGGGCCCAAGGCGGTGATCCTGTCCGGCGGCCCGGCCAGCGTGCACGAGGCTGAGAGCCCCTCCGCGCCCCAGCGGATCTTCGAGCTGGGCGTGCCGGTCCTGGGCATCTGCTACGGCGAGATGACCATGTGCGCCCAGCTGGGCGGGGCGGTGGAGGGTGGCCACGACCGCGAATTCGGCCGCGCCGAGATCCACATCCAGCAGGAATCCCCGCTGCTCGAGGGCCTGGGCGAGCTCGGCCACACCGAGACGGTCTGGATGAGCCACGGCGACAAGATCACGGCCATCCCGCAGGGCTTCGAGGTGGTCGCCACGTCCGAGGGCAGCCCGTATGCGGTGATCGCCGACGAGGGCCGCCGCTTTTATGGCATCCAGTTCCACCCGGAGGTGGCTCACACCCCGCGCGGCGCGCTGATCCTTCGCAACTTCACCCACCGCATCGCGGGTCTGAAGGGCGACTGGACCATGGCCTCCTACCGCCAGGAGCAGGTGGCCAAGATCCGTGCCCAGGTGGGCGACGCCAAGGTCATCTGCGGCCTGTCCGGCGGCGTCGACTCCTCGGTGGCCGCGGTGCTGATCCACGAGGCCATCGGCGACCAGCTCACCTGCGTCTTCGTCGACACCGGCCTGCTGCGCAAGGACGAGGCGACCCAGGTCGTCACCCTGTTCCGAGACCACTACAACATCCCGCTCGTACACGTTGATGCGTCTGACCTTTTTCTCGGCCAACTCGCCGGCGTCACGGACCCGGAGACCAAGCGCAAGACCATCGGCCGCCTGTTCATCGAGGTGTTCGACAAGGAGAGCGCCAAGATCGAGGGCGCGGCCTTCCTCGCCCAGGGCACCCTCTATCCCGACGTGATCGAGAGCGTGTCGGCCAGCGGCGGTCCCTCGGCCGTCATCAAGAGCCACCACAACGTCGGCGGCCTGCCGGACTACATGAAGCTCAAGCTGGTCGAGCCCCTGCGCGAGCTGTTCAAGGACGAGGTCCGCGCCCTGGGCGTGGAGCTGGGCCTGGCCCCGGCCTTCGTCGGCCGCCACCCGTTCCCCGGCCCGGGCCTGGCCATCCGCATCCCCGGCGAGATCACCCGCGAGAAAGTCGCCGTCCTGCAGCAGGCCGACGCCATCTACCTGGAGGAGATCCGCAAGGCGGGCCTCTACGACAGCATCTGGCAGGCCTTCGCCGTACTGCTTCCGGTCAAGACGGTGGGGGTCATGGGCGACGCCCGCACCTACGAGGACGTCCTCGCGTTGCGCGCCGTCACCTCGACGGACGGCATGACCGCCGACTTCTTCGAGTTCCCCTGGGAGGTCCTGGGTCGCTGCGCCACCCGGATCATCAACGAGGTGAGGGGCGTGAACCGGGTCGTCTACGACGTGACGTCCAAGCCCCCCGGGACGATCGAGTGGGAATGATTCGATAGCCTTCAGAGGCTATCGGCGGCGATCAACTCATCGCCTTAAACACCTGAAACAATAAGTGAAATGTCTCGATTTCTATCGCCTTCTATCGCCCGCCAGCGATAGGAGATGGCGGTAGCGTTGACGGTAGCAGCCTAGCTTGCCCGCGGGCCCTCGTGCTCATACCGTCAGGTCGTGCGACGGGCCTGACGGTATTTCTGAGAACGTAAGTTGCAGAAATAACAGGGAAAATGGCCCGTCGAAAACCCCGAAAGGGGGTGACGGTAATCCACTTCCGAGCGCCTGCTATGCTGACCGACACCGCCCTGCGGAACCTTCGCCCCAAGGACAAGGCCTACAAGGTCGCCGACCGAGACGGGATGTACGTCCACGTGGCGACCTCGGGGACCGTCACGTTCCGCTACGACTATCGCCTGCACGGACGGCGCGAGACCCTGACGATCGGGAAGTACGGGCCCGCGGGCATCTCGCTCGCGCGGGCTCGGGAGAAGTGCATCGACGCGCGCCGCGCCGTCTCGGACGGGCAGTCACCGGCCCGGGAGAAGCAACGCGAGAAGCGGCGCCTGAAGGAGGCCAAGAGCTTCGGCCAGTTCGGCGAGCGCTGGTTCAGTGAGGCGCCCATGGCCGACAGCACCCGCGCCATGCGGCGGACCATCTACGAACGCGACATGCTTCCGGTGCTGCGCAACCGGCTCCTGACCGAGATCACGCCAGACGACCTGCGGGCGCTCTGTGGGAAGGTGAAGGCGCGGGGAGCTGCAAGAACGCCGATGCATTGGTGTGAGGCGCGCTACACGCCCGAACCCGCCCTGCATGCCAAGGCAGAAAACCGCAGAGCGAGATCGCAACTAACTGCTTGTTGTCAGTCGGACATCAGTCGCGCCGGTGCCTCGCGTGGGCGCATCGGACTCAAAATGCTGCCAGGGCAGGGGGCGTCAGGGACTGGTGGGCACGCTCCGTCGGGTCTCCGTGCGTCTGATGGACGGTGTGAGCTTATGGCTCGTTGATCCGGGTCGCGCCTAGACGCCGATGGCGGCAGGGCGTCGCCGGCGCAGCAGGCGTCGGCCGGGAGGGAGGGCGAGCTTTCGTCCCTTGATCCGCGTCAAGGCGGACACGCTGGGGGGGCGCAGCGTGGCCTCGGCACTCGCGCCAAGCTGAAGGACAAGATCATGAGCCGTGAACGCATCGAAGGCGCCGCCCAAAAGGCGGTTGGCGCAGCAAAGCAGACCGTCGGCAAGGCGATCGGAAACGAGAAACTGCAGGTGGAAGGTCTGGCCGACAAGATCGCGGGCTCGGCCAAGGAAACCGTCGGAAAGGCCAAGGACACCCTTCACAAGGCCACGCGCTAGCCCGTCGCGGCGTCCGAGCGTCAGCGAGGTCTGGTTGCTCGGATGCAACGCTTGAGCAACGCCGGCGCATAGGTTTCTGCGAGCACGCCTATGGCGTCTGGCGGTCGATCGTGTCTTCGGGACGACCCTGCCCTGGCGCTGCTTCTCCGCAGCGCTGGTAAGCTCGCAGTCTCGCCTCTTCGTCTTCGAGCATCCGCTTCAGGCGCTCCAGTTGCGCCGCATCGGTCTCCGCGGCGATCAGTCTCCGATAGCGCTCGATGTTCACGCGCGAGATGAATTCCTGCATGGCAAGGCCTCCGCTTCACCAACCGGAGCATCGGCGGGGCGGTGATCGCCGGCCGATGCGATATCGCGCCAGCGGAGCCGCCGGTTGGCCAGACTCGGATTCTACCTACGGTACAGCCTTCCGGCGCTTTCTCCGGCAGGTTTGATCTCGCTCATGTGAACCTCCCAGCGGGTTGTTAAGGTTACGAGGTTCGGTGGGCCATCGTGCGTCTCGGCGGGGCCCTCATTCCAGGCGGGGCAGCCACGCCCCGGAAGCAGGGGCGATGAATCAAGCTCTAGCCAACGTTGCGCACCGGCCCACGGTGCTTGTCGCCGAAGACAACAACCTGATCGGGGAGTTCATCCGGCAGATCCTGGTGGACCTCGGCTGCACGGTCCTCGGCCCCTTCGAAGACCTGGACGGTGTCATGGACGCCATTCGGGTTGGTCCCTTTGACGGGGCCCTCCTCGACCTGGAACTCGACGGCGCGAGCATCCTTCCCGCGGCGACCGAACTGGCCGAACACGGGATCCCGTTCATCGTCGCGACGGGGCAGAGGAGCTCGGCTGGCCTCCCGGCGCTGCTGGCCCAAGCGCCCTTCCTGAGCAAGCCCTTCGATGTCCCGGAATTCGAGAGGCTCGTCCTCAGCACCTTTCCCCGCCGCCAAGCCCACTGACGCGCAGACTTGGGTGTGAAGGGCTTCAAGTCCGGGTCGAATGGGCGGATACCATCACGGCAGTTGCGGAGAGCTCCCGGCCCCGGCCGCGGCTGGACGTCCGGAACGGCCTAGGGGGCAAACCATGGCGACCGGCAGTAGAGCCCCGGCAGACCGACGCCACAGCGCCGCGCGCCGCAGGGCGGTCAAAGCGCCCGCCCCAGGACGGGAGACCGACTTTCCGGTGGTCGGCATCGGCGCCTCGGCGGGTGGACTCGAGGCCTTCCGGATTCTCCTGCGCGCACTGCCCCCGAAAAGCGGCATGGCGTTCATCCTGGTGCAGCACCTCGATCCGACCCACACGAGCATGATGGTCGAGCTTCTGGCCCCTCAGGCCGCGATGCCGGTCGTCGAAGCGACCGATGGCGCGCGGCTCGAACCGGACCACATCTACGTGATCCCGCCGGGTCGCTACCTGTCGGTGCGTGGCGGCGCGTTGCGGCTTTCCGACCCGCCTGAGCGGCCCGCCGTGCGCATGCCCTTCGACTTCCTGCTCGAGTCCCTCGCCGAGGACTGCGGCGACCACGGCGTCTGCGTGATCCTCTCGGGGACGGCCGCCGACGGCGCCGTCGGTGCGAAGGTGGTCAAGGCCGCGGGCGGCCTGGTGATCGCCCAGGATCCGGACGAGGCCGAGTATGATGGCATGCCGCGAAGCGCCATTAGCGGCGGCGCCGTCGATCTTGTGCTGCCGCTCGCGAGGATTCCCCAGGCGCTCGCCAAGTATGCCGGCCACCGCTACCTGCGGACGCGCGACGCCGAGACGGGGGCGGGCGAGGCCTACACCCAGATCATCGACCTCCTGCGCAAGCGCACCGCGCACGATTTCTCGCTCTACAAACCCGGCACGATGGAGCGTCGCATCGAACGGCGGATGGCCTTGAACGGCGTCGCCAAGAGCCAAGCCTACCTGGAACTCTTGACGCGGGACGCCGCCGAGCTCCAGCGCCTGGCCGACGATCTTCTGATCAATGTCACGCGGTTCTTCCGGGACGAGGCCGCCTTCCGGGTGCTCGCGGAAGAGGTCCTTCCCGACCTGGTGCGCCAACATCCGCCGGACCAGCCCATCCGCGTGTGGGTGGCGGGCTGCAGCACTGGCGAGGAAGCCTATTCGATCGCCATGCTGCTGCTGGAGGCCGTAGCCGAAGCGCAACGGAACATCCGGTTGCAGATCTTCGCCACCGACGTCGACGCCGAGGCCGTGGCCGTCGCGCGCGAAGGGCTCTATCCGCCCACAATAGAGGCCGACCTGTCGCCGGAGCGCCTCGCCCGCTTCTTCGTGCGCGACGACAAGGGGTACCGGGCGACCCGCGAATTGCGCTCGCCGATCGTCTTCTCGGTGCATGACGTGGTGAGCGATGCGCCGTTTTCGCGCCTGGATATGGTCAGCTGCCGCAACCTGCTGATCTACCTGCGACCGGAGGTTCAGCAGAAGGTCATCGGCCTGTTCCACTTCGCGCTCGGTCAGGGCGCCATCCTGTTCCTCGGCGGGTCCGAGACCGTGGGGACGGCCGGCGACCGCTTCGAGCCGGTTTCGAAGAAGCAACGGATCTATCGCCATATCGGGCGCAGCCGGCCGGGCGACGTCGAGCTCCCGCTTGGCCGCGGCGAGACGGCCCGGACGCTTTGGACCCGCCCGCCCCGGCCCGCGGCGGGCCCGCGTGCGGGCATCGGAGACTTCGCCCAGCGGCTGCTGCTCGAGATGCATGCGCCGGCCTCGACCCTGGTGGGGCGCCGGCATCAAGGGCTCTATTACTTCGGCCCGACCGACCTCTACCTGAAGATGCCCACCGGCGAGGCCAGCCTCGACGTTCGGGCGGCAGCGCGCGAGGGCTTGCGGCCGGCCATCCGGACCGCGATCGAGCGCGCGGCCCAGCAGACGCAGGCCGCCACCGTGGCCGGGCGCGTCAAGCGCGACGGCGCCTGGACACCGGTCGGCGTCACCGCCCGGGCGGTGACGAACGCGGGCGAGGACCTCGTCCTGCTGAGCTTCGTCGACCTGCCTCAGTCGGAGCGCCCCGCCGTGGCGCTCCCGGAACCGCAGGCGGACGCTTCGCGGGTGGCCCGCCTCGAGGAGGACCTGGACGCCGCGCGCCGGGACCTCGAGGCTGCGATCCGCGACCGCGACATCGCCGAGGAGGAGATCCGGGCGATCAACGAAGAGGCCATGTCGGTCAACGAGGAGTTCCAGACCACCAACGAGGAGCTCGAGACCTCACATGAGGAGCTGCAGTCGCTGAACGAGGAGCTGACGGCGCTGAACAGCCAGCTCCAGGAGGCCCTCGACCAGCAGCGCTCCACCGCCGACGACCTGCAGAACATCCTGAACAGCTCCGACCTGGCGACCATCTTCCTCGACGAGGAGCTCAGGATCCGGTTCTTCACGCCCGCGGCGACAAAGCTCTTCAGCGTGATCGCCACCGACGTCGGCCGACCGCTCGCCGATCTCGCGCACCATTTCGCCAACGGCGAGCTGCTCAGCGACGCCCGTGCGGTCCTTTCGAGCCTCGTTCCGAACATGCGGGAAGTCGAGGCCGAGAATGGAGCCTGGTACAACTGCCGGACCTTGCCCTACCGGACCAAGGACAACCGCATCGAAGGCGTGGTGATCACCTTCGCCGACGTCAGCGCCCGCAAGCGCGCGGAAGACGCGGCGACCGCCGCCAAGCTGCTGGCCGAGAGCGCCAACCTGGGCAAGTCCCGCTTCCTCGCCGCCGCCAGCCACGACCTGCGCCAGCCGCTGCAGACGCTCAGCCTGCTGAACGGGCTGCTGGGGAAGAAGGTCAAGGAGAAGGACGCGCAGGAACTGGTCGCCCGCGGTGGCGAGGCCCTGATGGCCATGTCGGGCATGCTCAACACCCTGCTCGACATCAACCAGCTTGAGGCCGGCGTGGTCCGTCCCGAGATCGTTGATTTCCCGATCGGCGACCTGCTTGACGCGCTGCGGACCGAGTTCGCCTACCATGCCAAGGCGAAGGGCCTGGGCTGGAGCGTGCCGCCTTGCCGGCTGGCGGTCCGAACCGACCCGCGCCTGCTGGATCAGATGGTCCGCAACCTGCTGTCCAACGCGGTGAAGTACACCAAGAAGGGCCGGCTGCTGCTGGGTTGCCGGCGGCGCGGCGACAAGCTGCGGATCGAAGTCTGGGACACCGGCCTCGGAATACCCGCGGCGCAGCTTCGCACGATCTTCGAGGAGTTCCACCAGATCGACAATCCGGCGCGGGAGCTGAGCCGCGGGCTGGGCCTGGGCCTGGCGATCGTGCAGCGCCTGGGCGACCTGCTGGGCCACACGGTCGACGTCCGCTCGCTCGAAGGTCGCGGTTCGGTCTTCGCCATCGAGGTCCCTTTGTCGCCGCCCGAGGCCTTCCTCCCGGGCAAGGGCTCTGCCGTGGCCCCTGAGGCCGTCGCGGCCCGCAGCGGGACGATCCTGATCGTGGAGGACGATCCGGCGCTGCGGAAGTCTCTGGCGCTGTTTGCGACCGCGAGCGGCCATGTCGCGGAAACCGCGGTGGATGGCGCCGAGGCCATCGGACTGGTGCAGCGCAGAGGCCTGCGGCCGGACCTGGTCATCGTCGACTACAACCTGCCTCACGACATGTCGGGCCTGCAGGTCCTGGCGCGCCTGCAGGCGAGGCTGGGGCCCAGCCTGCCGGCCATCGTCCTGACGGGCGACATCTCGACCGCGACGCTGCGGGAGATCGCGGCCAAGGGCTATGAACATCGGACCAAGCCGGCGTCCATGGAAGACCTGACGCGCCTCATCGGACGCCTGCTGTCAGCCGCGCCAGCCGCGCGGACGGTCGCCACGGGAGGGGACCCCACCATCTTCGTGGTGGATGACGACCGCCTGGTCCGCGAGACGATCGGCGACGTGCTGAAGGGCAGGGGACATCGCGTGGAGGACTACGGCAGCGCTGAAGAATTCCTCGCCGCCGATCCTGCGCGTACCGCCGGGGTCTTGCTGGTCGATGCGACAATGCCCGGCATGGGCGGATTGGCGCTGCTGGAGCGGCTGCGGCGTGACGGGACCCAATTGCCGGCCATCGTCATCACCGGCAACGGTGATGTGCGCATGGCCGTCCAGGCTTTGCGGGCCGGGGCCGTGGACTTCATCGACAAGCCGGTCGCCGAAAAGGCGCTGCTCGACAGCATCGATCGCGCCCTGGCGCGAGCGGCCGACTCCTCCGGGCCGGCCGCCTCGCGGGCCGCCGCGCTCGCGCGCCTCTCGGCGCTCACCCCGCGACAGCGCCGAATCCTGGAGCTCGTCCTCGCCGGACAGCCCAGCAAAGTCATCGCCGCGGACCTGGGGATCAGCCAGCGCACGGTCGACGCGCACCGCGCCGCGATCATGAAGAAGTCAGGCGCCAGGTCGCTCACCGAACTGGTCCGGCTGGCCGTCGCCGCGACCTAGCGAGGACGCGCAACGTCGCCCCCGAGGGGTCGCTTGAGCGAGGTCAAGGCCGGCCGGCCTGTGGAAGGTAGCTTCGCCGGGTCGTCACTCGCGGATGGAGGACTCCGTGATCCGTCCCCGGCCGGCCCTGACCGCCCTCCTGAGCCTTGCCGTGCTCACGTCCGCCTGCGCGACGCAGGGAAGCCCTGAGCCGCCCGGCGCTGCGCCAAAGCCCGCGCCCCGGCCGCAAGGTCGCTCCGACGCCATGGTGTCGGGTGACGCCGGTGGGCTGGGCATCTCCGGGCCCAAGACGCCCGCCGCCTTGCAGGACCTGGTCGCCGACCCCTACGCCCTTCCGTCGCCACCCGATTGCGCGGCGATGGCGCGCGACATCGCGACCCTGGACAAGATTCTGGGGCCCGATGTGGACGCGATCGCCGCATCGAGGAACGCCACTGGCGATGCGTTCGGCTCGGCCATGCGCGGCGTCATGCCCTACCGCTGGGTTATGCGCTTGATGACCGGAGCCAGTCGGCGGGACCGCGACCTCCGCCTTGCGGTCCTCGCCGGAACGGCGCGCCGCGCCTACCTGAAGGGCATGAGGCACGGCCTGGCCTGCCAGCCGCCGCAGGCCCCGCCCCGGTAGCCGCGACCTGTTCGCGAGGGATCGCGGCTCTCGCCCACGCCGACCAGCTTGATCCAAGTCAACGACCGGTAGCGCTTGGCGACTATTCTAGCTCCACTGATCGTCTGGCGCTTGGCGGACGACGGGGAGACTCCGGCATGGACGGCGCCTGCCTCCCGGTCGAAGGCCCCACGGGGCCGACGTGCATTGTGAACGCGCAGGGCGCGCCCTTCGACAGCGCCATCCTTCTCGCGGAGGCCGATCACCGGATCGCCAACCACCTCGCGCTGCTGATGGGCTACCTGCGGCTGAAGACCGTCGACATGGACAGCCAGGGCAAGCCGCCCAGTCTGGAGTCGATGCACGTGCTGCTCGACGGGTTGGGGGCCCAGATCGCCGCGGTCGCCAGGCTGCATCGCACCCTCGTGACCGACAGTCCGTCGGGCCCTGTCAACCTGGGTGAGCGCCTGCACGAGGTCTGCGCCCCCTTCGCGCGGGGCCTCTGCGGGACGGCCACCATCATCGAGGATTTCGCACCGGGGTGTGTCGTGCCTCCTGAGCAGGTTCTGCCGCTCAGCCAGATCACGGCGGAAATCGTGACCAACGCCCTCAAGCACGCCTGCGACAGAGCCCGTCCGGTCCGGGTCGTGGTGAGTTGCCATGACGATGTCAGCGGAGGCATCCGAGTCGAGGTCGTCGACAGCGGTTGCGGCCTTCCCGTCGGCTTTGATCCCGAGACCGATGGCGGCCTGGGGCTTCGCTTGGTCCGCGGGTTCGGCCGGAAACTCGGCGCCCGCATCACCTTCGAGTCCACGACGGATGGCGTGCGCTTTTGCCTGAAGTTGCCGCGGCCGGGGCCGCCGCTGGACCCGAAAGCGCACTAAGTCCGGCGGCCGGGCCGCCCCATGCTTTCCCCAGTCACGCCGGAGCCAAGGAGCCCGCCATGTCACTCATCCTCATCATCCTCCTGGTCGTGCTGCTGGTCGGCGGTGGCGGCGGATACTACGCCCACAGAAGCTACGGCCTGCCGGGCCTCGGAGGGGTCCTGGGAACGGTGCTGGTCATCCTGCTGGTGCTTTGGCTGCTTGGCGCGTTGCGCGTCTGAGATCGACCGGTCCGGAGTGCGGTTGGGCCTCTGCGGCAGGGCGCGCCGTTCCATTGGACACACCCCGCTCTTTCTCTCGGCCGCTGGGGGCGGGGTGGCTCGCTGTCATGCACAGCTGACTGCCTTTCGCCGCCGCCCGCGGCCTTCGGCTCCGTGTCAGCGCCTGCGGCGGGCGCCGGCGGCTGGAAGGTGCAGGGGCCCAGCCCGGCCGGCCGCGGGTGGGGCGGCAATCGCCTTCCACCACCAGCGTGCGCCCACGTCTCACAGCCGCCCGATTACGGCCCGCAACCTGTCCGCTACGGCGCCTGCCTTCGCGGTCAGGTCGGGATTGTCGATGGCCTGCATCGAGGCCACCGGATCGATGGCGGAGACTTCCGTGCGGCCGTCGCCGGCATCCTGCACCACGACATTGCAGGGCAGCATGGCGCCGACGTTGGCTTCCAGCTTCAGCGCTTCATGGGCCAGCGTCGGGTTGCAGGCTCCCAAGATGAGGTAGCGTCTGAAGTCGACGCCGATCTTCGCCTTGAGCGTCTTCTGCACGTCGATCTCGGTGATCACGCCGAAGCCCTCTGCACCAAGGGCTGCCCGAGTCAGGGCTACCGCGTCGTCGAACGGAAGGCCGAGGATCTTGGAAAAGACATAGCTCATGTTGCGCCTCCAGGGGCGGGGAGTCGCCGAGAGGGCAGGGCGGAGGCGGCCCTGCGCCTCGGCCCGCCGGCCTCAGCCGACGACGGCCCAGGAGCCGTCAGGCTGACGACAGGCGCGACCGCGGGTCGTCTGGGTGCGGCCCTGGATCGTGGTGACCTGGGTGAAGTTGGCGCAGTGGAAGCCGCGGGGGTCGTTGTAGTAGGACCCGATCCGGACTTCGCCGCGATGGTTATTGCCGGGATTGCGCCATGCGTGCCGGCTGCCCGGGCGGTCGGAGTTGAAGCCGTTGTAGTAGGCCTTGTAGGCGTAGCTGCGATCGTCGCAGTCCATGTCCTTGGTCAGGGCCGCACCGACCACGCCGCCCAGGATCACGCCGGCCACCGTGGTCCCCGTGCGGCTTCCGCCGCTTCCGGCAGCGTTGCCGAGCAGGCCGCCGATCAGGGCGCCGATGAGGACGCCAGCGGGGTCCTTAGAGTTGCGGCATTCCTTGTAATAGACATCGTCGTTGTAGGAATAGGTCCGCTGGTAGCGCTGGCTCCACTGCTGGTCGCGCTCGTCGCGATAGGCGGACTGGGCGATCTGGCCGGTGGCCTTCGACGCCAGGAACAGGTCGCCTCGCTGGTTGGCGACCCACTGGTAGCCCTTCGGGGGCTTCCTCAGGCCGCGCTGCTTCCAGTCGCTGACCACGTAGAGGGTCTGGCGATACTGGTCGGGCAGGCGGTCGCCGCGGGAATAGCGGGGGCCGCCGTACTGATCGCCATACTGGCTCCGATAGTCGCCCTGGTCGGGGCGGATGGGATAGCTCGGCTGGGCCATGGTGACGGAGGTGCTCATGAACGTGAGCACAAGCGCGATGGTGAGCGTGGGTTTCATCAGCTTGGTCCTCAAGGGGCGGGCGGCGGACCAGGTCTTCACCGGCCATCGCGTTGGACGTTTCTTACGCTGAACCAAGGTCGCATTTGTTCAGCGCCACCTTGACCCGCATTGACTTCAATCAACCAAAGGATTGGCGTGGCTTGTCGCTCGCGTTCTCTTCCATTTTCGCCCCGACGATTGGCGGTGAAGACGCCGCCGTTGCACCTCAGGAGAGACGTGCGGGTGTGGAGCCGATCTGCAAGGCAATCGGAGCGGCTGGCAGTTGAGGTAGTCGGGTCGGTGACTTGTCGCCCCCGATGCGGGGTCTTCGAATTCCGCTCGCCGCCCTGGGAGCCACCACCAAGCCCCAGGCCGGCCAGTTCGAAGCGGAGCGGCGCAACCACGGCCAGTCCTACGGTCTAGTTCCTGGGCGCACTGCTGGCGGGTCTGTGGTTCGGTTCCGCGGTTCCCCGCCATGTGGCGGCGGACGGCGTAGACGCGGTTCAGGTGGGTCCATCCGAATGTCGCCACGGCAAAAGGTGTGGACGGTTTGACCTCAATCCGCGCGAGGCAGGTTGCTCTGACTCGACTCGGATGTTCAGCATTTCAGCGATCGGCGGAGCGACTCTCACACCGCGAGGCCCTTAGTATGAGGGCAGCGACTTGGTCATGTCCTTGAGCGCTGAATTGAGCCGCTGCGGCTCGGCATCCTTGCTGGTGACGTCCTTTTCAGATGTCGCACGATAGACCAGGCGTCCGGTGCGCCGCTCGATGAGGTCGAGCACGAGCGTGCCTTGGGTCTTCTGCGATGTGCGCAGTTTGTAGTCCGAGCGGCCCGGGGCGAAGGGTCCCGGACGTTCCCAGCCATCCAGCTTCGCGTCGACGTGATGCCCCATGATCAATCGGTAGACGACGATCAGGTCGGCCTCGCCGGGGTTTTCGACGCGACGGTAGCCCTTGGCCGAGAGCGCAGTGTCCGTGGCGATTTGCAGCTGCTGCGCCGTGATCTCATTCACGATCGCGGGCGCCGGGACGCCGATCGCGACTGCCCAGACGGGCGCCCAGGCGTAGCTCGAGCCGGCCGTGAGGGCGGCGGAGGGGCTCTGGACGACTCTGACCTTGGCGAGGGCGGGAGCGCCGCCGGCGGCGACGCCGGCAACCAGCGCGATCGCCAGCAGGGAGGCTCTTAGAGTCATGGCTTCTGTCTTTCCTTGCGCGGACGCGCCTGGAGAGGCGCGTGAGCGAACGATCATCAAAACGGGGAGGGTCCGACGCCTCGCGGGGGAGGAGGAGATGAGGCGCCGGGCCTGGGTCCTTGGGCCGGGGGGAACCTAGGAACCGAACTTGTAGGTGAGGCCCATGGTGACGGCCTGGTCGTGGTAGTCGCCGCGGGTGGCCTGGGCCCCGGAGCCGATCTCCACATTGTTGACGCCGAGGTAGCGGTAGCCGACCTGGGCCGAGAGCTTGTCGTTGATCGGATAGATGACGCCGGTCTGCAGCTGGTAGGCGAAGCCGGTATCGTCGTCGTCGCCGGCGCGGCCATCGAGCTTCACCTGGCCGATGCCGACACCTGCGCCGATGAACGGCTTCAGCTTCGTGCCGGTGTCGAAGTCGTAGTAGGCGTTGGCGAGGCCGGCCAGCACCTTGATCCGGCCGTCGCCGACCTTCTGCTCGTCGTTCGAGTAGATCAGTTGGCCCTCGGCCCGGAGGTTGTTGTTGATCTGACGGCCGACGGCGGCGTCCACGGTCCAGCCGGTCTCGCCCTTCACCTTGGGCGTCGCGTTGATCTCGTCCTGGTAGGTGGCCCCGCCGCCGCCGCGGACGTACCACTGCGGGTCGATCGTGGTCTGGGCGTGGGCGGCGCCGGCGAGCGCCAGGCCGACAAACACGGTGGCGGACATGAGAGAGGTCTTCATTTTTTCGTTCTCCTTACAGCCGAGCGTGGCTGGCTGACGGAGAGGTATGCGGAGGACGCCGCGGCCAGTAGCCGGCGCCTTTAGAACGGAGCGTTCCGCCACCAGAACGATGGGCCCATGCCCCGGTGGCCGAGGCTCGCGCCAGCTGTTCCGCCGTTGGAACGGCGGGTTCCAGGCACGATGGCTAATCGCGCGGCCGTCTCCCGCGTAGGTCTGATGCGTCCCGGACAACGGGCCGACCAGAGACGGAAAAAACCTATGAGCTACCTAGATCCCATTGCCCTCGGCGCTTCGGCCGGAGAGCTCTCGGTCGCCGAGGGCGACATCGTCATGCTGGGCCCGAACGGAGCGTTCACGCTGGAGATCCTCGCGGTGCGCGGCGACAAGGCTTGGGTCCGCGACCTCGATGACGGGCGCGATGGCGTTGTGGACGTGGCCGCGTTCAGGAGGTTCGGGCTCGAGGCACTGGGTGTTCTGCAATGAGCGACGGGCACGACCGCTCCGTTGCGACTCTGGCGCTGTCGCTGGTCGTCTTCGCCTTGACCCTCGGGGTCAGCGTAATCGGGACCGAGCAAGACCGCCTGTTCGCCGATCCGGCCCGCTTCGAGTCGCGGGCGCCTCCAGAGGCTGCGCCCGGCCGCTAGTATCCGTCCTTCGTCCCGCCGGCGCAGGCCAGGGGATCGCCGAACTGGACCGTGAACCCTCCGGCGCGGACGATCTCTTCGCTGGTCTGAGCGGCAATGAGGTCAGCTTCCGCGTCCGGCACGCGCAGTCCGCTTAGCAGCATCGCGCAGAGTTGCTGAGCCAGGCTCACGGCCAGCGTTGAGGACGGCTCCTGAACGATGCGGGTGAGCGCCATCTGGTTGACGCCGAGCACGTAGAGAACGCCTGCCTCGAGCGTGGCCAGCCGGAACCTGCCCGAGCCGATCCCCTGGGAGATGTCGTCGACGAGGCCGCGGTTGAGGGGCGCTTGCAGCGAGGTGTGCCCGCTTTGAGCCTGGACCAGGAAAGCGGCCCGCTCCGGCCAGTCCAGGGCAAAGCGGATATAGATGCAGCAGGCGCGAGCCATACGACGGGCCGGATCATCGACCTGCGCGTTGGCGAGGTCGACGGCGCGCTCGACGCCGGCCCGGATCTCGGCGGCAATGGCGCGGACGAGCGCCTCGCGGTCGGCGAAATGGTTGTAGAAGCTTCCCTTACCGACGCCCGCCGCCTGAACGATGTCGTCGACGGCGACGGCGTCCACCGGACGCTCCGAGAACAGCCTCCGGCCGGCCTGGATGAGCGCAGCGCGGGTGCGTTCGGCTCTCGGGTTGGGGCGGACCGGGGCGTCCATGTCAGGCCTTCGCGCGCAACTGCATCTCTTCGGCCAGGATCGCGCCAAAGCCGGGGCGCGCAAGGTGCAACTGCTGGAACCGGTCGAGGTTTGGGAGCGGCGGAGTCTTTCCCGCCAGCGCCGGCGCCATCCGCCAGAGGCCGAAGACCAGCAGGTAGAGATCGCAGACGCTGAAGTCGTCCAGCAGGTGATCGCGGCCTTCCAGGTGGCGATCGACATCCAGGAAGGCGGCTCCGACGCGCTCCAGCGCGGCCTGCTGGGCTTGCGGACTGTCGCCGCCTTGCGCCGAGAACATGGCGCGGGACAGCGACGCGTGCAGGGCGCTGGAGAGGAACGACAGCCAGGACTGACCCTTGGCCCGGGCGAAGGTTCCCGGCTGCGGGAAGAGCCGCTTCTCCGGCGCGAGGTCGGCGATGTAGGGCAGGATCGCAGACGACTCCGTCAGCACGCCATCGTCTGTCTCGAGCGCCGGGACCTGGCCCCGCGGATTGATGCGGAGGTAGGCGGGCGACTTCTGCTCGCCGCGGGCCGTGTCCACGAAGGCGATCTCGTGCGGGAGCCCGCTTTCCAGGAGGGCAAGGCGGCTCGCGAGCGAGCAGGCGAGCGGTGCGTGGTGAAGTCGCAGCATGGAAGGCTCCTTAGGCGGGGGTAAGGGCGATCTGGGGCGCAGGCTTCAGCGCGGTCGCCCAGGCTGCGGCGAGCGCCGCGGGCTCGCCTGTTCCGAAGACATAGCGATCGGGGCGCACGAGGACGGCCTCGGCGCCGTGCGCATCCAGCCAGCGCAGAAGTTCGGCGCGGAACGGCGCGAGCGCCGGCTCCTCGAGGTGATGCGGAGAGAGCCCCGCGCCGTCCGTTGCTGGGTCGCGGCTGATCAACCAGGGGCCCTCCGCAAGCCCGTCGTCCAGGCGCAGTCGTCGGGGACCGTGCCCGCAGGTCGGCTGCGGGAAGAGCATGCCGGCGCCGGGCGAGCCAGCCAGGATGCAACCTGCCGAGAACGGAGCTGTGCGTAGCGGCGGAAGGACAGGCGCGCCCGCGGCCTGGCGCGCCAGCATCTCGCGGTCACGCGCGGCTGCGGCTTCGCTGTCGAGCGTGCACACCACCCGGCCCATGCCGATGGCGAGCTCGATGAGGCTGCGGGCGTGTGGCTCGCGCTCCGGCTGATAGGTGTCGAGCAACGCCCGATCGGCCCCGCCCTTGAGCGCGGCCTCCAGCTTCCAGGCCAGGTTGGCGGCGTCGCGCAGGCCCGAGCACAGGCCCTGTCCGGCGAAGGGCGGCGTCTGGTGGGCGGCGTCGCCGGCGAGCAGCACGCGTCCAACCCGCCACCGCTCGGCCACCAGCCCGTGGAACCGGTAGACGGCGCGGCGTTCGATCTCCAGGGGGCCGCAGGCCCAGGGCGCGAGCAAGTCTTCGATGAAGCCATCCCGCAGCACGTCATCGACGCTCTCGCCGGGGAGCAGCATGAATTCCCAGCGATGCCGTCCAGGCCCGCTCAGGACGCAGGTTGTCGGACGTTCAGGGTCGCAGACCTGCAGGTTGACGTCCGGCGTCCGCGCGTCCGGCTGTACCTTGACGTCCACCACCAGCCAGGGCTCGTCGAAGTCGTAGGACGACAGCCCGCCGCCGGTCGCCTGGCGCACGAGGCTGGAAGCTCCGTCGCAGCCCACGAGGTAACGGGCGCGGATTTCAGCCGGACCGTCCGGCCCCATCAGGTTGGCCGTTATACCGTCGTCGTCCTGTTCGAGGGCCTCGAAACGCCAGCCGATCCGCATCTCGGCATGGGCGTCGGTGGCGAGGATGTCGCGCAGCGCCGTTTCCAGGCTGGGCTGATGGAACATGTAGCCCGACGCCCAGCCACTGGCCGTCTCCGCCTCGGCAGGGAAGCTCATCAGCAGCTGGCCGTCGGCGGCGCGGAACTCGTAGCCTGGATTGGCGATCGCGTGGCGGGCGACCTCGTCGGCGATGCCCAACTGCTGGAACAGCCGCATGATCTCGTGGTCGAAGTGCACGGCGCGCGGCAGCGGGTAGACGACCGTGTCGCGCTCGACCGCGATCACCGAGACGCCGCGTCGGGCGAGCAGGGCGGCCATCGCCGCGCCCACCGGACCCAGGCCCACCACCAGGACGTCGCAATCGGAAGCGGGGGCCGCCACCTCAGGTCTCCGCCGCGCAGGGGTTGTCGATAGCGCCCAGGCCCTCGATCTCCACCCGGACGCGATCCCCGGCCTTCAAGAACTGGCGCGGGTCCATGGCCGCGCCGACACCGCCGGGCGTCCCGGTGAAGATCAGGTCGCCGGGCTCGAGCGTCATGGCGCCACTCAGCTGGGCGATCTGGTCCCAGATGTCGAAGACGAGGTGACGCGTGTTGGAGTCCTGCCGCAGCTCGCCGTTGACAAAGCCCCGGATGGCGAGGTCGTGCGGATCGGAGATCTCATCCGCCGTGGTGATCCAGGGACCGAATGGGGCGTGGCTGTCGAACGACTTGCCGAGCACCCACTGGGGCGTCCGGTGCTGCCAGGCGCGTTCGGTGGCATCGTTGCCGCAGCAGTAGCCGAACACGGCCGCGGGCGCGTCCGCGCGCGAGATGTGACGGCCGCCCTTGCCGATGACGGCGACAAGCTCGGCCTCATAATCGAGGTACGGCGAAACCCTCGGCACCTGGATGGGATCGAACGGACCGTTCGCGGCGGTGGAAGCCTTCGAGAACCAGACCTGCTCCTTGGGCGCCTCCATGCCGCTTTCCGCAATGTGGTCGGCGTAGTTCAAGCCGATCGCCATGATCTTGCCGGGACGCCGGATGGGCGCGAGCAGCCGCACCCGATCCAATGGCATGGCCCCAGCTCCCGCCGCCGCGATCGCGGCGATCTCGGCGGCCACCTCCGGCCACGCCGCGATGAGGCTGATCATGTCCGTCGGCAGGCAGGGATCGGCGGTATGGAGGGGGATGATGCGGTCATCGATCACCACGCCGATCTGGGGCGAGGGTCCGACCGCGAAGGTTGCGAGCTTCATCTGATGTCTTCCGTTCAGGCCATGGTCGGCGGCGCGGGCGGTCCCCACTGGACCCCCAGGAGATCCTGCAGGGTGGCCACGCCCGAGCCATCGGCCGCGGTGAAGAGGTCGCCGTCCGTCCAATGCTCAAGAGTGTGGCCCCAGGGGTCGCGCCAGTAGTCGAAGATCTGGCTTCCCAGGATGTGGCGCCCGACGCCCCACTCGGCGTGGCGGCCGCGATCCTTCAGATGCTGGTGCCCCACCATCAGGTCATCGAGGTCGGCGACCTCGAAGGCGGCGTGGTTGAAGCCAGCCCCTTTGGGGCTCTGCGCCAGGAACAGAGTGTGATGGTCGGTCGGCGCCTCGCCACGGTCGCAGCGCAGGAAGGCGCCCAGCGCAAACTCCGGGGAGACCCGGACCTCATCCGAGGTGATGAAGCCGAAACGGTCCTTGTACCAGCGCTCGGACGTGCGGAAGTCGGAGACGTTCAGAACCACGTGGCCAAGCCGGACCACGTGCGCCGGGCCGGCGGGGATCCGCTTCGTGGCGCGAAGCCGCTGGCGCTCAGCAGCGAGGTTCCAGGGTTCCGAGGCCGGTAGGGGGAGCGGCGGAGCCCCAGCCTGCCCGGCGACGATCTCGACGCGATGACCGTCGGGGTCGCTCAGGCGGACGACGGCGCCACCGCCTGGCAGCTCGAGGGGCTCCACCTCCGCGGCGTCGGCCATCGCCAGACGCTCCAGATCCGCCACGCTCGCGGCGCGGAAAGCGACGCCGGCGAAACCGGGCTCGCCGAGTTCCGTCACGTGAAGCGCAGGCGCCGCGCTCGCGCCGCGCATCACCAGGCGCCGCTCCGTCGCCTCGACGGCGGTCAGGCCGAAGTCCTCGAGGTAGCTGCGCATCGCGCTCAGATCGGGCGCGCGGAAGCGGACGAAGGCGACGTCCTGCACCTTGATGGTGCTCATGTTTCCTCCTGACGATTAAGTCAGATGAATGGCCCTCCTGATAGCGGAGGGATCCGACGACGGTCTTGCGCCGCCGAACGATCCATGGAATGAATTGACCAAATCGTCAACTAAATTCTATGCAGGTGGATCATGACGCTGCGCGACAAGGTGGCCATCGTTACAGGCGGGGGGACGGGCCTCGGGGCCGCGGTCTCCCTTGGCCTCGCCGAACGCGGTGCTCGGGTGCTCGTGAACTACGCGCGCAGCGTCGAGGAGGCGGAGCGGACGGCCGAGGCTTGCCGTGCGCTGGGCGCCGACGCCATCGCCGTGCACGGCGACGTGCGGGACGACGTCGCATGCCGCGCCGTGGTCGCCGAGGCCACGGCCCGGTGGGGGCGGGTGGACGTGCTGGTGAACAACGCCGGTCGCACCACCTTCGCCGCGGCTGGGGACCTCGAGGCGCTGAGCGACGAGGACTTCCTGGACATCTACCGGACCAACCTCCTGGGCGCGTACCACATGATCCGCGCCTGCGCGCCGCACATGCGAGAGGCGGGCTTCGGGGCGGTCGTGAACGTCTCGTCCATCGCGGGCCTCACCGGCGTGGGTTCGTCGCTCGCCTATGCCTGCTCGAAGGGCGCGCTCAACACCCTGACCCTCTCGCTCGCCCGCGCGCTCGGGCCGGAAATCCGGGTGAACGCGGTCTGCCCCGGCTTCATCGCGACCCGCTGGTTCTCCGATCCTCTGGGCGAGGCCGGCATGCAGCGGATCATCGCGGCCCAGGAAGCGACGACGCCCCTGCGCCGCGCCGGAACGCCGGAGGACATCGCCAAGAGCATCCTCTTCCTGGCCGATGAGGGCAGCGAGCACATCACCGGCGTCACCCTGCTGAGCGACGCCGGCATGCACCTGGGGCTCGCGCCCCCGAGCTGAGCGGCCCTCGCTATTTCACGGCGCGTAGGCCCGTAGGAAGGTGTCCACGCCGGCCGTGACGGCGATATCGATCTCGTGCCCGGTGATGGCGGGATCGCCGTGCAGCCGGCGCTCCACGAGATCGACCTCGACCAGGCCCCTGAAGTGGCAGGTCGCCAGGTTGGGGTCGGCCTTTCTGAGGCGTCCGCCCTGCATCTCCTGATCCAGGACAGTGGCCAGCCGTCGCCAATGCGGCTGGATGAAGCGCATCCGAAGACGTTCGCCGAGATCTGATCGTTCTCCTTCCGCGATGAGGGCCCGCTCGATCGCCAGTGCGTCCGGGGTCAACCGGGTCTCGAGGTAGCCGCGCGCGAAATCCAGGAGGCGCGCCTTCAGGTCGCCCTCGCCGCCGAGCCGCGCGAAGGTCGCTTCGGCAGACTCGCCGATCACGCGTTCCAGCGCCGCGGCGAACAGTTGCTCCTTGGACTGGAAATAGCCGTAGAGCGTCGCCTTCGATCCGCCGACCCGCTCGGAAATCTCGGACATGGTGGTCCGATCGTAGCCGTTCTCTTTGAACACCGCCCAGGCGGCGTCAACGATCGACCGCCGCCGCTCATCCGTACGCACACGCATCTGCCACAACACTCCTTATTTGAACTTAGTCGTACGCTTTTCGCTTGACGCTGAAAAGGCCTGCCTCATATATAAACCGTAACGTACGGTTTTAAAGAGGAGGCGGTTGATGTCGCCATTTTCAGTCCAAGGTGTTCTGGGCCCCCGCGCCGCTCTCCTTCTCGGCGCCGCCGCCATGGCCCTGTCGGCCTGCGCGAGCGTTCCGCAGCTCGGCGCTGCCCCGCAATCGAAGCCCGCTACAAGCTATGCGGCGGGCGAGGCCTTCGCGGCGCCCCGGTCCGAGTGGCCGAGCGACAACTGGTGGCGAGCGTACGGCGACTCCCAGTTGGATGCCCTGATCCAGGAAGCGCTGTCGGGCTCGCCCAGCCTCACCCAGGCCCAGGCGCGCGTGCGCCGCGCCGAGGCGTTCGCGGAGCAGGCCGGAGCCGCCCGCAAGCCGCAGGTTGGGCTGGAGGCCGCCGCCGGAGCTGCGAAGCAGAGCTACAACAACGGCGTCCCGAAAGCCTTCGTCCCCCAGGGCTGGAACGACACGGGCCGGGTGGGCGCCAACCTCAGTTTGGACCTCGACCTCTTCGGCAAGAACCGCGCACTCCTCGCGGCGGCCGTCTCGGACGCCGAGGCGGCCCGGGCCGACGCGGCCGCGGCGCGCCTCATGCTGTCCACCGCGGTCGCCGGCGCCTATGCCGACCTCGCGCAGATCCACGCCGACCGGGACGCCGCGCAGGACGCACTGCGGGTGCGCAGCGACAGCGAGAAGCTGATCGGCCAGCGCCTCGAGCAGGGCCTGGAGACGCGGGCCGCCTTCGAGCGGGCGCACGCCGGGCGGGCCGCGGCTGAAGCGGAGCTGGCCGCGCTCGACGAGGCCGTCGGTCTGGCCCGCAACGCCATGGCGGCGCTGCTCGGCCAGGGCCCGGACCGAGGCCATGCCATTGCCCGTCCGACGCCGGGTGCGATCCGCGCCTTCGGCCTGCCGGACAATCTGCAGGCCGACCTGGTCGGCCGACGGCCCGACATCGTGGCCGCACGTCTGACCGCCGAGGCGGCGGGCAAACGGATCATGGCCGCCAAGGCGGACTTCTATCCGAACGTCAACCTGACGGCCTTCCTTGGCGTCCAATCGCTCGGCCTCGACATGCTGACGAAGTCGGGATCGACCGTCGGAAACGTCGGCCCAGCCGTGAGCCTGCCGATCTTCAGTGGCGGTCGGCTGGAGGGCGCCTACCGCGGCGCGCGCGCCGACTACGACGTCGCCGTTGCGGCCTACGACCAGACGCTGACCCAGGCGCTCAAGGACGTGGCCGACGCCGCCGTCAGCGCTCGGGCCCTCGATGTGCGCCTGGGCAAGAGCCGCGAGGCGCTCGCCGCCTCGGAGGCCGCCTACGAGCTCACACGAGCGCGGTACGCCCGCGGGCTCGGGACCTACCTCGACGTGCTCTCCGCCGAGGACTCGCTGATCGACAACCGCCGGGCGGTCGCCGACCTCGAGACCCGCGCCTTCACCCTCGACGTGGCGCTGATCCGCGCGCTCGGCGGCGGCTACCGCGCCTGACGATTCCTCCCCAACGCAAATCCAGGACCTCCCAACAATGAACAAGCCCCTTACCCACGACGACCTCCACATCGCGGATGCGGCGACCGCGTCGGCGGCCGCGCCGAAGTCCACCTTGCGCAAGAAGCTTTTCGCTGGCCTCGCCGGCGTCGTGGTCCTCGCCGGCGCCGGCTTCGGCGTCTACCAGGGCGTCGTCGCCTCCAAGCACGCCGTGACCGACAACGCCTACGTCGAGGCCCAAACCGCGCAAGTCACCGCCTTGACCTCGGGCCCGGTGGCCGAGGTGCACGTGGTCGACGCCCAGGCCGTGAAGAAGGGCGATGTACTCGTCGTCCTCGACGATGCGGACCGACGGCTCGAACTCCAGCAGGCTGAGGCCGCCCTGGCGCAGGCCGAGCGCCGCGTGCGTGGCTACCAGGCCACCGACACCGCGCTCGACGGCCAGACCGCCGCTCGAGCGGCTGACTTGGCTCGCGCCCGCGCCGAACTCGCCCGCGTCTCCATCGAGTACGGCCGTCGCCAGCCGCTGGCGGAGAGCGGCGCCATCTCCGGCGAGGAGCTGACCAGCGCCAAGACAGCCCTCGACTCCGCCCGGGCCGCGGTCGCCCAGGCGGAGGGCGCCCTGCGCGCCGCCGGAGGCGAACGCGAGGCCAATCTCGCGCGGTTCTCGGGCCTCTCGCTGGAGCAGAACCCCGAGGTGACCGCGGCGCGGTTCCGGGTCGACCAGGCGCGGGTGGCCCTGGAGCGGACGGTCGTCCGCGCCCCCGTCGATGGGATCGTCAGCAGGCGCACGGTCCAGGTCGGCCAGATGGTGCAGCCAGGCACGCTCATGCTGAGCGTCGTTCCGGTGCAGCACGCGTATGTGATGGCCAACTTCAAGGAAGGCCAGCTCGCGAAGGTCCGCGCGGGCCAGGCGGTGGAGCTCGAGAGCGACCTCTACGGCAAGGACGTGGTGTACCACGGCCGCGTCGTTGGCTTCTCCGGCGGCACGGGGTCGGCCATGGCGGTCGTCCCGGCGCAGAACGCCACCGGCAACTGGATCAAGGTCGTGCAGCGCCTGCCGGTGCGCATCGCCCTCGATCCCAGCGAGCTGCAAGCCCATCCCCTCAAGGTCGGCCTCTCCATGAAGGCCGACATCGACGTCTCGCACTGAGGGGTCTCGCCGTGACCGCCGCAATCTCTCAATACGCGCCGGGGGCGGCCAAGCCGCTCACCGGCATCCCGCTGCTCGTGGCCGCCGTCCTCATCGGCCTGGGCAATTTCCTCGTGGTGCTCGACACGACGATCGCCAACGTTTCGGTGAACACTATCGCAGGCGACCTCGGCGTCTCCTCGAGCCAGGGCACCTGGGTCATCACGTCCTACGCGGTGGCGGAAGCGATCACCGTGCCGCTGACCGGCTGGCTGGCGAACAAGTTCGGCGCGCAGCGGGTGTTCATCACCTGCTTCCTCGCCTTCGCCGTGGGTTCGCTGCTCTGCGGCCTGTCGAACTCGCTCGGCATGCTACTGGGCATGCGCGTGCTGCTCGGCCTGGTGGGCGGACCGATCATGCCGCTCTCGCAGATGCTGCTGCTGCGGATCTTCCCCAAGGAGAAGGCGACCTTCGCCACCGTTCTTTGGGCGATGACGACACTCATCGGACCCGTCGCCGGCCCGATCCTCGGTGGGATCATCTGCGACACCGTGGGCTGGAGTTGGATCTTCTTCATCAAGGTGCCGATCGCGGCGGTAGGTGGGCTCGCCCTCCTGTTCCTGCTGCGTGGCCAGGCGGACCCGAAGACCAAGGCGGTCATCGACACCGTCGGTCTCGCGCTCCTGGTGGTCTGGGTCGGCGCACTGCAGATCATGCTGGACGAAGGGCGCAACCACGACTGGTTCAATTCGCCGGAGATCGCCGTCCTGGGCGTGGTGGCGGCCGTTGGTTTCGCGGCCTTCGTCATCTGGGAACTCACCGAGAAGAACCCGATCGTCGACCTGCGCATCTTCCGCCACCGCGGCTTCACGGCCGCCGCAACGACCTATGCTGTGGGGTTCGGCGCCTTCTTCGCCAGCATCGTCATCCTGCCCCTCTGGCTGCAGTCCAACATGGGCTACACGGCCACCTGGGCCGGCTATGCGACCGGCATCATGGGCATCCTCGCCGTGGCCTGTGCGCCGGCGGTGGGGAAGGCGGTCGACAAGTTCGACCCCCGGCTCGTCGTGTCGCTCGGCATCCTCGGTCTGGGCCTGATCATGGTCTGGCGCATGGGCTTCACGCCCGACGTCACCTTCCTGCAGATGGCCTGGCCCACGCTGCTGACGGGCGTGTTCATGGTGATGTTCTTCGTGCCCGTCACCGGCCTCGCCATGGCCAGTGTGGAGCCGCATGAACAGGCCAGCGCCGCCGGCATGTCCAACTTCATGCGGACGCTGGCCGGCGCCTTCGCCACCTCGCTCGTGCAGACCGGCTGGTCGAACGCGGCGCGGGAGAACCAGACCGAGCTCGCCGGCGCCATGCAGAATGGGCAGGCCACGGTCGACGCGATGATGGCCCAGGGCGCGTCGCGGGAGGCGGCCACCACGGTGCTGACCCACTTGGTGGAAGGCCAGAGCCTGATGCTGGCGACCCTGAACATGTTCGCCGCGATCGCCCTCTGCTTCGCGTTCGCCGCGACCCTGATCTGGCTGGCGCCCAAGCCCACGGGCCCCATCGACACCAGCGGCGCCCACTAGTCCCTCGAAACTCAATACGGAAGGGGGCCGCCATGCAGGACCTCAACGACCTGAACCTATTCGTCGCCGTCGTGAACCATGGCGGGTTCTCCGCCGCGGCGCGGGCGCTCGACGCCCCCAAGTCCAAGCTTAGCCGCCGCATCGCTGGCCTGGAGGAAGACCTCGGGGTGCGGCTCCTGGAGCGGTCCACGCGCCGTATCCAGGTGACGGAGGTCGGTCACGACGTCTACCGGCACGCCTGCGCGGCGATGTTCGAGGCCGAGGCCATCGACGCCATTGTCCTGCGGCGCAAGGCCGAACCCGAGGGGCTCGTGCGCATCAGCGCGCCGCCGGGCATGGACCGGCTGATCAGCGAGTCCCTGTCAGGGCTGCTCGTGCGATATCCGAAGCTGCGGGTGCAGGTGATCGTCAGCAACCGCCACATCGACCTCGTCGAGGAGCGGGTCGATGTTGCCGTCCGGGTCCGCGAAGTGTTCGACACGGACGCGGACCTGCAGATGAAGGTGATCTCGCGCACCGCGGCCATCCTGGTCGCCAGTCCGCAGTTGTTGGCCGCGCATGGCGAGATCGCGAACCTGGCGGATCTTCGAAACTGCCCGATCGTCAGCCTGACCGATGTTTCGGGGCCGGATCGTTGGGTGCTGCAAAGCGCCTCCGGTGAAGAGGTCGAGGTGGTGCATGAGCCGCGGCTCTCGTCGAGCTCGCCGGCCATCGTGCGACAGGCCGCGGAGGACGGCGTGGGCGTCGCCGCCCTTCCGGAATGGTCCTGCCGCGAGCTGCTAGACACCGGTCGTCTTGTGCGGGTCCTCCCGGAGTGGAGCCGCCGACAGGGCGTCGTCCACATGGTCTTCACGTCGCGGCGCGGGTTGCTTCCGGGCGTGCGGGCGGTCCTGGATTTTCTGGCTGAAGCCCTACATCCGAAGGCGTCGGCCTGGGACACCGCCTTCTAGCGTGGGGAGCGCGGTCATGCTGAGCCTGATCACCGCGACGACGGCGCTCGTGGCGTCCATCATGGGACCACTCGTGACCCTGAGCGTCGCGCGCCGCCAGTTCCAGGCCAACGTCATCTCTACGAACCGGCAGAAATGGATCGAGACGTTCCGCGACCGCATCTCCGAGCTGCTGTCGCTGATGAATGCGGCCCAGGTCATCAAGCGCCATTCGATCGAGTCCTGGCAGGGCGGCTTGGGTCCGGTGCAGGCGAACCTCGGCCTGGCGGAGAAATTCGAGCGGGCCTACATGGCGCTGGCGGAGATTCGGCTGATGACCAACGCGTCCGAACTCGAGCACCAGCAACTCAACGATGCGGTCGCCACGGCCCTGGCCCACCTGCAGCATGACGAGCTCCGGGACGACGAACTCACCGCCTCCGTCGAGGAGGTCATCGCGCTGGGCCGCACGATCATCCGCCACGAATGGGGGCGCGTGAAGCGGGGGGTGTGAGGGCAGGGGGCGGCGATTGCCCAGGGTCTGTTCCTGGCGGCTCCGGAAGCCTCTCGGCTCTAGCGCCTGCCCTCGCGCGCCTCATTCCGCCCGTCAGGCCGCCCGCTCTTCCGACGAGCCGGCGGCGGCGGCGTGCATCACGTAGGTGATCAGGCCGTGCGCGCTGAGCGGCTTGGTAATGAAGTGATCTGCGCCGGCTTGGTCCGCCGCCTCACGGTGATCCGCCATGGCGTTCGCGCTCAGGATGCAGATCGGCGTGCGCGGCCGCCCTGTCGCGACCTCCAAGCCGCGGATGCGCCGGATGGCCGCCAGGCCGTCCATCACCGGCATCTGCATGTCCATGAGGACCAGGTCGAAGGCGCCGCACTCATAGGCCGCCACCGCTTCGGCGCCGTTCTCGACGCTGGTAATGTCGACCGGCAGGTTCTCCAGGATCAGCTCGACGGTGAGGCGGTTCACCACGTGATCCTCGGCGAGCAGGATCTTCTGCCGCCGCGTCGGCGTCGCGTTCGCGGATTCTGCGCCGACGGCCGCCAGCTGTGGCGGGACCTCGTGCGCCGCGAGCGGAATCTCGAACCGGAACGTCGCGCCGCGGTCCGGGGTGGACGTAGCTGAGATCGAGCCGCCCATCAGGTTCACCAGCGACTTCGAAATCGCCAGGCCGAGCCCCGTGCCGCCATAGCGCCGGGTGATTGAGCCGTCCGCCTGCTCGAAGCGCTCGAAGAGAGAGTCCGCGATCTCCGGCGCAAACCCGACGCCGGTGTCGCGGACGACGAAGCGGGCCCGATGGGCGCCGTCCTCTCCGGGGCCCACGGCGACGGAGAGGCGCACCTGCCCGTGGGCAGTGAACTTGATGGCGTTGCTGAGCAGGTTCGAGAGCACCTGCCGGATCTTGAGATCGTCGCCGCGGAAGTAGCCATCGGTCTGCTCGTCGAGCTTGGTGACCAGGGCGACGCCCTTCTCCGACGCGCTGGCGCGGAACAGCTCGATCGTCTCGCGCACCAGCGCGGCGAGGTCGAAGGGCTCCTCCCGGAGCGTCATGCGGCCAGCATCGACCTTCGCAAGATCGAGAATGTCGCTGAGCAGGGCCTCCAGCGCCCGGCCAGACGACTCTACAAGCCGCAGCATCTTGTGCTGCTTGGGCGTGAGCTCGGTGCGGGCCAGAGCGCCGGCCACGCCCAGCACGCCGTTGAGGGGCGTGCGGATCTCATGGCTCATGTTGGCGAGGAAGGTGGATTTCGCGAGGTTCGCGCGCTCGGCCTGTTCTCGTGCCTCGATGAGCCGCTGCTCGGCGGCCCGCTGCATCGAGAGGTCGCGCACGATGGCCGTGTAGGCGAGGCCGTTGGCCGTCTCCAGCCTCGCGAGCGAGGCCTCGGCCGGGAATTCCTCGCCCGACTTGCGCAGGCCCTGGATGGTGGCGCGGTCGTGCATACGCAGGCTGGGGGCCGAGCCGGCCCCGAATTCCAGCACATGCCGCCGGTGGTCATCTCGGAACTGGTGGGGCAACAGCAGCTCGACCCGCTGGCCGATCACCTCATCGGCGCTGTAGCCGAAGATCTGCTCGGCCCCAACGCTGAAGGCCATGATCTTCGCTTCTTCGTCGGTGACGACGATGGCTTCCGGGGAAATCCGCAGCATGGCCGCGAGCATCTGCTCGCTCCGGCGCGCCATTTCCTCGGCGGCCCGGATATCGGTGACATCCAGAACGGCTCCGATCATCCGGCGCGGCCGCCGGTCGGCGTCGTATTCCACTTCGGCCTGCTCGCGCACGACGCGGATCGTCCCGTCGGGTCGCACGATGCGGTGGTCCAGGGTGTAGTCTTCGAGGGCCTCGAGCGCGCGCTGCACCCCCTGCTCGACAAGGCCCCGATCGTCTGGGTGCACGCGCTCGATGAAGGCAGGATACGTCGGTCGAAACTCACCAAGCTGAACTCCAAAGATGTCGTAGATCTGGGCCGACCACAGGAGCTCATTCGACGTGAGGTCCCATTCCCAGCTCCCGGCCCCGGAGAGCCGCTGCGCGCGATTGAAGTGTCGGACAAGCACGTCGTACGCCGACGCCTGGGCGACGCCCCCTCCGATCAAGTCCAGGTGGTTCGTCTTTCCCATGGCCTCGCCTTTCGCTGTCAGCCGCTCCGCGCCTGAGAGCCACGCCCGCCCTCGATGCTGAGGTAGGGTTGGCGGCGCGGCACGGGCGGCGCGCCGGCGTCGCTTGCGGCGGCCCCGACGCGGAAGCGGCCCATCAGCCGCTCGAGGTCAGCGGCCTCGGCCTTCATGGCGTGCGTCGCCGCGGCGGATTGCTCGACCATGGCCGCGTTCTGTTGAACACCCTCACCCATCTGGTCGACCGCCTGGCTCACCTCGGCGAGGCTTGTCGACTGCTCGGCCGCGGACGTGGAGATGGCGTGGATCAGCTCGTCGATCTCACCCACTCTGCGGACAATGCCGCTCAGCGCCACGCCCGCCTCATGCACCAGCTCCACGCCAGCCGCCACCTGCCGGGTCGAGGCCGAGATCAGCTCCTTGATCTCCTTGGCCGCCGCCGCCGAACGCTGCGCGAGCGCGCGGACCTCGGACGCGACGACGGCGAAGCCGCGGCCCACGTCGCCCGCGCGGGCCGCCTCCACGCCGGCGTTCAGCGCCAGGAGGTTGGTTTGGAACGCGATCTCGTCGATCACCCCGATGATCTGGGCGATCAGGCGCGACGACTCCTCGATCCGTGTCACGGACTCCACGGCGCTCGCGACGACGTCGCCGGAGCGCTCGACCTCGCGGCGGGCGTCGGCAGCCGCCTCGCGCGCCTGGCCGGCGCTGGCCGCGGTTGTGCGCACGCGGTTGGTGACTTCCCCCAGAGCGGCGGCGGACTCCTCGAGGCTGGCGGCCTGCTGCTCCGCGCGCCGCGACAGGCTGTCCGTGGCGTTGGCCAGTTCCTCGCAGCCTGCCTTGAGGCTGCGGCTGGCGCCGCCGACATCGGCAAGGGCCCCCGCCAGACGCTGCGCCGCCCCGTTGAAGTCGTCGCGAAGCTTCGCGTACTCGGGGGGAATGTCGTCAGCGAGGCGAAAGGTGAGATCGCCCTCAGCCAGGGCGGCGAGACCTGCGCCGATGGAGTGGACGACGGTCTCACGCTCTCGCGTCAGCACCTCGGCCTCGGTTTGCCTGCGCGCCGCTTCCGCGGCCTCGAGATAGACCGAGATGGAATAGTCCATATCGAGCAGGGCAGCCTTGATGAGCGCTGCGAGTTCCTGGGCTGTCTCGTCGCGGCCCGCCTTGCGACCCAGGCCGCTGGGCCAGCGCGCCATCAGCACCGAGCCGATCAACGCTTCCAGGACGAGGGCGTACGCCCCAATATACCACCGCGGTTCGAGGCCGATCCTGGCGTGGGTCTGGCCCACGGCCGTCACCGCGCCGACATAGGCCTCGCCGAAGTGGCCGCGGGACAGCGCCTCCCAGTGCGCGATCTGGCGGCGCTTAGCGTCTTCCGCCGTTACGCCGCCGTTGAAGAAGCGACGTGTCTGCGGCGTCGCCAGCGCCTGGGCATAGAAGCTGTCCAGCGCCCCGGACAGGCTCTCCAGGACCGCCGGGCGGGCTCGCGCCAGCGCAGCCTCGGCGGCGTCATCGAAGCGCATGAAAGCCAATCGTGTGCTGAGCGCGTCGCTATCCGACATGAAAACCCGTTCCCCCGTCCAGGAGAGGGCGAGTGTTGGGTAAAATGATCTAAAGTAAAGTTAAATCGAGAATCTATACTGAATGGTATAAGAGTATATCTAGCGGTATAAGGCGCAGTGCAGCGATAAGTTAACATGAGACTTGACCATTTCATGTAGAATCCTCTCAACTCTGCGAGTTGAAGTCTGCCGCATGACGTCGACTGGTTGATTCGTGTTGATTTCGCGGGTGCAGCATGATTATCCGCACTCGATGTGCGGAAATTGCCTTTCGGGTCACCACAAGGTCGCAGACCTCCCAGGTCTGACGATCGACTTCGGTCTGCCGGCCGACAAACGGGTGGCCAAGCTCTTGATTGTCCAGGACAAGCCGCTCTGCGCCGCCGGCACGGCGAATCTGGTGGCCTCCATGGGGGTAGAGGGCCCCCCGGTCGTCGTTCCGTGTTTCGATCGGGCGCTGGAGTTCGTTGTGTCGGCATCGGTCCGACTCGTGCTTGTGGACCTCCCGTCCATCCGGTTCGACTTCGAGGGGCTGCGTCGGCTGGCGCTCGCTGCGAGCGCGCCGATCATCGCGGTCGACGAGCGGCCAAGCGCCGCCATCGCGAGACTGGCGCAGCAGGCTGGAGCGCGGGGCTACGTCTGCAAGAGCTTCGAGTTCGCGCAGGCCCGCGCTGTGCTGCACTCCGTCCTGGAAGGCGGCGAACACTTCTCACGCAGCGTCCCGCTCAGCCGGGCCGAAACCCGCGAGGCCGCGAAGCTTTCCCTGCGCCAGCTCGACGTGCTGAAATGCGTGGCCATGGGCCTGAAGAACCAGGAAATTGGCCGCGCCCTCGGCATCACCCCGGGTACGGTGAAGCTTCACGTTCACGCCATCCTGCGGATCACCGGCGCCAGCAACCGTATCGAGCTCGCCCTGATCGCCGACCGCTTCCTCGCTGCCGTGTCGGATCGCTGACGCGGCCCGTGCGCGCCGCGGCGCCGCCTGTTCAGGCGTCGAGCGAAGCGGCTGCGCATCGGCGAAGCAGGCCGCGCAGCCATCCCAACTCCGGCTCATCCCGTCGTCGTCCCAGGAACACCATCACTAGGTCCAGGTCGGGCACCGGCAACGGCGATGGTCCGATCTGCAACGGGAGGCCGCGGGCCGCCAGACGCGCCAGGCTCCGCGGCGCGAGCACAATGCAGTCCGACCTCGCCGCGATGAGCGGAAGTACGGTGAAGTCCGACGTCAGAATGCGGTTGAACTGGGTCACGCCGTGCTCGATCAAGTAGGCGTGCTCGAGGCTCGCATGCGCGGCGAGGTCGAGGTGGAAGCTCGCGTGCGGCCGAGCGAGGTACTCCTGCCGCGTAAGTCCCCGGGCGAACGCCGCGTCGTCGTCGCGCGCGAGGCAGACGAACGGCTCCCGGGCGAGCGGCTCGATCGTCAGCTCCCGCATTATGGCCGGCGCATCGAAGACCGCCGCCTCTATGATCTGGCGGGGCGAGATCACCATATCGATCTCGCCCGACCGGAGATCCCCGACCGAGCGCCCCCGGGCCGTTACCATTTGGAGGGTGACGCGGGGCGCTTCGCGGCTCATGAGGGCGGCCATCTCGGGCGCGGTGATGGCGGCGACATAGTCGGCCGTGGCCACGCGGAACCGATGGGCCGACGTCCCGGCCTCGAACTGCGGATTGGCCAGCACCTGGGCCACCGACGAGAGCGCCTGCTCGAGCGGCTCCACCAGCTGCTTGGCTTTCTCCGTCAAGCGCAGACGCCGTCCGTCGCGGACCAGGAGCTCGTCGCCGAAATGCGCCCGCAGCTGGCGCAGGCTGTTGCTGACGCCGGACTGCGTGATGTTCAGCTCCTCGGCCGCGCGGGTCAGGTTCCGATGCCGCAGGACGGCGGCCAGGATCGGCAGCAGGTTGAGGTTGGTCGTCCGCAGCCGGCGCTCGAGATCATCCATTGCTCACCTCGGAACCATCACAATATGTGATGGATAACATCATAATTCAAAAGTTCTGGTGAAGCTTCGGACGCGCTAGCTCAGCGGCAACGAGACAAGTCCTTGGGAGGACCTCCGATGCCAGCCACGGTCGCCGTCGCCGCGCTTTCGACCCCGGTCGAGGCCGAGCTTCTGGAACGCGCGCGTCAGCTCACCCCGGTGCTACGCGAGCGGGCGTCGCGCACCGAGGACAACCGTTCCCTGCTGCCCGAGACCCTGCGGGACTTCATCGACGCGGGGTTCTACAGGATCCTCCAGCCGGCGAAGTACGGCGGCTACGAAATGCCGCCGCTGACCTTGTTCAAGGTGGCGATGGAACTCGCCAAGGGCTGCCCCTCCAGCGCCTGGTGCATGTCGCTGATCGCCGTGCACAACTGGGAGATCGCCCTGATCGACCCGCAGTGCGCCGAGGACATCTGGGGCCAGGATCCGGACGTGCGGGCCTCATCCTCCTACGCGCCGTTCGGCAAGGTCACGCCCGTGGAGGGCGGGTACCGGATCAGCGGTCGCTGGTCCTGGTCGAGCGGCTCGGACCACTGTTCCTGGGTGATCCTGGGCGGCGTGGTTCCGCGCGAGGGGCGCGATGGCCCGCCCGACCTGCGCGCATTCCTCATCCCGCGGTCGGACTACGAGGTCGTGGACGTCTGGCACGTGTTGGGCCTGAAGGGGACGGGGAGCAACGACATCGTCGTCAAGGACGCGTTCGTGCCGGAGCACCGGACGCACCAGTTCGTCCATTCCTTCACGATGGCCGACCCGGGCCGGGCGGCGTTCACCTCAAGGAACTACAGATATCCGTTCGGGGTGATCTTCGCCTACAGCCTCTCGGTCGTGACCCTGGGCATGGCCGACGGCGCCCTGGAGGCCTTCAAGGCGGACATGAAGGTGCGCCTGGGCGCCTACGACGGCGCCAAGGCCATGGAGGAGCCGTTCGTCCGCCACCGCCTGGCCGAGGCGGAAGCCATCATTCGCGGCCTGCACGCGCGGCTCGAGGCCAACTTCGCCGAGATGGACGCCCTCATCGCCGCCGGCGAGGACCTCCCCCTGGACCTGCGGGTGAAGAACAAGTGGGACGCGCAGTGGATCGCCAAGGAGGCGATGAAGGCCGTCGAGCTCCTGTTCAAGGCGAGCGGCGCGCGCGGTATCAAGCTCGACAGCCCGATGCAACGCTACTTCCGCGACGTCCACGCGGCGTCGAACCACGCCTTCCTGAACCCCGACAAGGGCTCGCTGAACGCCGGGCTGGTTCAACTCGGCGGCATGACCACCGACTTCACGCTCTAGCCGCGTGATGACCCTCGTCGTGGTCCAGGATAACCCCGCCTTGCCGGAGCGCTTCCGCGGAGCCATGCGCGGAGTCGCTTCGACCGTCTGCATCGTCTCTGCGCCGACGGCGAAGGGGCCGCGCGGAATGGCGGCGACGGCGGTGATGTCGCTCTCGCTCGACCCGCCGTCACTGGCCGTGGCGGTGAGCCGGTCGGCGACCCTCAATCCGTCCGTCATCGAGGGGGCCCCCGTGTCGATCCACGTCCTGGCCGAGGATCAGGCGGACATCGCCCGGGCGTTCGGCGGGGGGCTCCCGCCCGACATGCGCTTCACCGTCGGCTGGTGGAGCGCCGACGCATGGGGTTGCCCGATGCTGGAGGACGCCGCCGCCAGCCTCTCCTGCATCGTCGAGCGCCGCGTCGAGCTTGAGACCCACAGCCTCCTGGTCGCGCGCGTGCGAGCGGTTCGGACGGCCCCGGGAACCCGGCCGCTTCTCTATGCCCAGGGGCGGTTCACCGCCCTGGCCGACCCAGCCTGCCAGCCGGCGGCCTGAGCCTCGAAAGGACACCACCATGTCAGTCATCGGACTGGGCTACGTCGGCCTCAACGTCAGCAACGTCGACGAGTGGCGGGCATGGGCCCGGGACTTCCTGGGCGCGATGGAAGCGCCGCCGTCGCCGGCGGGCGTGGCGCGCCTGCGCTTCGACGAGTACGCGTGGCGGATCGCCCTGGAGGCTGGCGACCAGGACGATATCGCCTACGCCGGCTTCGAGGTGGCGGGGCCGGCCGAGCTGGCGGCCCTGAAGTCCCGCCTAGTCGCCGCAGGCGTCGAGATGGAGGACGGCGATCCTGGCCTGATCGCCGAACGGGGCGTCATGGAACTGCTCCGCTGCCGCGATCCCGAAGGCCTGACCATCGAGATCTACTACGGGCCGACCCACCTGACGCAGGCTCCTTTCCTCTCGCCGACCGGCGCGCGGTTCATGACCGGCGAGCAGGGGCTGGGGCACATCGTGCTGTCGACGCGGGATCTCGCCGCCACCCGCCGGTTCTACCTGGACCTGCTGGGATTTCGGCAGTCGGACACGATCCGCATGGCTACGGGGCCGGATTTCCACGTCGACCTGGAATTCTACTACTGCAACCCCCGCCACCACACCCTGGCGGTCGCGCCGCTGCCGTTTACGCCCCCCAAGCGCCTGCATCACCTGATGGTGCAGGTGGAGGATCTGGACCAGGTGGGCTTCGCGCTGGACCGCGTCGAGCGGACCAACACGCGGCTGCTCCAGACCCTGGGCCGACACTCCAACGACAAGATGGTCTCGTTCTACGTCGCCACCCCTTCCGGCTTCGAGCTCGAGTACGGCTATGACGCGGTCAAGGTCGACGAAGCGACCTGGACGATGGCGCGCCACGACAAGATCTCGGCCTGGGGCCATAGGCGTCTCTGACGCCACCGATCATTCACAGGGAGCGTCAGATGCCGGCAGTCGAAACCGAGAGCCGTTCCGTCCAGTTCGACGGGCTCAACATCCACTACGAACAGGCGGGCGCCGGGCCGGCCCTGATCTTCATCCACGGCGGGGGGCCTGGCTCCTCGGGCCTGAGCAACTTCTCGCGCAACATGGCCGCCTTCGCCGACCGCTACCGCGTGATCGCCATCGACCTGCCGGGCTACGGCCAGTCCACCAAGCTCAAGATCAGCGAGCCGCTTTGGGGCCACTACGCCAAGGTGCTCGCCGGGTTCATCGACGCGCTCGGCCTCGGCAAGGCCCACCTGGTCGGCAATTCGCTGGGCGGCGCGTCGGCGCTCAAGACCGCCCTCGATTTCCCGGAGAAGGTCGACCGGCTGATCCTGATGGGCCCGGGCGGCGGGTATTCGCTGTTCGACAAGCAGCCCAGCGACGGCATCCGCGCGCTCGTCAGCTTCTACACGCCTCCGGGGCCGTCGATGGACCGGCTCAGGCAGTTCCTGAGCTACCTCGTCTACGATCCCTCCAGCGTCACCGACGACCTGCTTCAGGAGCGGCTCGACCGCGCCATGGATCCCGAGACCGCCGAGTTCATGCCGCTTCGCGTCGGCCCGAACATGGCGCCGATCGAGGACCTGTGGCGCGAGCGGCTGGACAAGCTGCCCCACGAGACCCTGATTGTCTGGGGCCGCGAAGACCGGGTGAACCCACTGGACCAGAGTCTGATCCTGATGCGGCAGATCCCCAACGCGCGGCTGCTCGTCATGCCCAAGTGCGGCCACTGGGCCCAGTGGGAGAAGGCCGACGAGTTCAACCGCACCGTCGCCGCCTTCCTCGAGAGCTGAGCCTAGCGATGAACGGAGACGCAGGGATCCAGGCGGTCGCCGACCAGCTCTGGGCGGCTCGCTCGGCCGCCCGCGGCATTGAGCCGGTGCGGACCGCCCTGCCGGCGATGAACGTCGCCGCCGCCTATGCGGTGCAGCAGATCAATGTCCGCCGCCGGCTGGCGGACGGCCGCAGGATCTTGGGCCGCAAGATCGGCCTGACCTCCGAGGCGGTGCAGAAGCAGCTCGGCGTCGACCAGCCGGACTTCGGCGTCCTCTTCGACGACATGGCCTACAACGGGGACGACGTCACCGTTCCGCTCGCCGGCATGATCGCGCCCCGCATCGAAGCCGAGATCGCCTTTGTGCTGAAGGCCGACATCCCCGAGCGGGGCCTGGAGCGCGCGGAGCTGGAAGCGCGCATCGACCAGGTCGCCGCCTCGGCCGAGATCGTCGACAGTGCCATTGCCGGCTGGGACATCAACATCGTCGACACGGTGGCCGACAACGCCTCGAGCGCGGCCTACGCCCTGGGTTCGCCCCAGCCCTATGTGGCCGGCATGGACCTGCCCGCGCGCGCCATGCGCCTGTCCCGCGACGGCGAGGTGATCTCCCGGGGCACGGGCGGCGCCACGCTTGGCCATCCGCTGACCGCCCTTGCCTGGCTCGCGGACACCGCCGCCGGGCTCGGCGATCCGCTGCGGGCTGGCGACGTGATCCTGGCTGGCGCGCTGGGCCCCATGAAGCCGTTCGAGGCGGGCGACTACGTCATCGAGATCGACGGCTTCCCGACGCTCACGGTGAGGGCGCGGGCGTGAAGACGAAGGTGGCCATCATCGGATCCGGCAACATCGGCACCGACCTGATGATCAAGATCCTGCGTCTGTCGAAGACCCTGGAGATGGGCGCCATGGTCGGCGTCGACCCCGCCTCGGACGGCCTGGCCCGCGCGGCGCGCCTGGGCGTCGCGACCACGGCCGAGGGGATCGACGGGCTCATGCGCCTGCCGGAGTTCCATGACATCCGCATCGTCTTCGACGCCACCTCGGCCGGCGCCCACGCCCGGCACGACGAGATCCTGCGCGCGCACGGCAAACGGATCGTCGACCTGACGCCCGCCGCCATCGGCCCCTATGTGGTCCCGCCGGTGAACGGCGCCCAGCACCTGGACGCGCCGAACGTCAACATGGTCACCTGCGGCGGTCAGGCGACCATCCCCATCGTGGCCGCGGTCGGCCGGGTCAGCCCCGTGATCTACGGCGAGATCGTGGCCTCCATCGCGTCCAGGTCCGCTGGCCCCGGCACGCGCGCCAACATCGACGAGTTCACCGAGACCACGGCCAAGGCGATCGAGGCCGTCGGCGGGGCGCGGCGCGGCAAGGCGATCATCGTCCTCAACCCGGCCGAGCCGCCGCTCATCATGCGCGACACCGTCTACTGCCTCTGCGAGGAGGGCGACGAGAACGCGATCCGCCTGTCGGTCGAGCAGATGGTGGCGGAGGTGCAGACCTACGTCCCCGGCTACCGGCTCAAGCAGGCCGTCCAGTTCGAGCGCGTCGGCCACAACGACCGTCTCTTCATCCCGGACCTGGGCGAGGCCTTCACGGGGCTGAAGGTCACCGTGTTCCTGGAAGTCGAGGGCGCGGCCCACTACCTGCCCGCCTACGCCGGCAACCTCGACATCATGACCTCCGCGGCGCTGCGCACGGCCGAGCGCATCGCCGAGCGGGCAGGGGTCGCCGCATGAGCGGCCCGGCTCGCAAGCTCTACATCCAGGACGTGACGCTACGCGACGGCATGCACGCGATCCGCCACCGGTACGCCCTGGAGCACGTGCGGGCGATCGCCAAGGCGCTTGATGCGGCGAAGGTGGACGCCATCGAGGTCGCGCATGGCGACGGACTCTCGGGCTCTTCCTTCAACTACGGTTTCGGCGCCCACACCGACTGGGAATGGATCGCCGCGGTTGGGGAGGAGTTGCGCCACGCAAAGCTGACGACTCTGCTGCTCCCCGGCATCGGGACGATCCACGACCTGAAGCACGCCTATGATCTGGGCGTCCGCTCGGTGCGGGTGGCCACCCACTGCACCGAAGCCGACATCTCCAGGCAGCACATCGAGGCCGCCCGCGAGCTCGGCATGGACGTCTCCGGCTTTCTGATGATGAGCCACATGTCCCCGCCGGACGCACTGGCCCAGCAAGCGAAGCTGATGGAGAGCTACGGCGCCCAGTGCGTCTACGTCACCGACAGCGGCGGAGCGATGACCATGGACGGTGTCGCCGCCCGGCTGCAGGCCTACGACCGGGTGCTCAAGCCGGAGACGGAGCGCGGCATCCACGCCCACCACAACCTGTCGCTCGGCGTCGCCAACTCCATCGCCGCCGTTCAGAACGGCGCGATCCGGGTGGATGCGTCCCTGGCCGGAATGGGCGCAGGCGCCGGCAACGCGCCGCTCGAGGTCTTCATTGCCGCCGCCGATGTCTACGGCTGGGCGCACCGCGCCGACCTCTTCGCGCTGATGGACGCCGCCGAAGATCTGGTGCGACCGCTGCAGGATCGGCCTGTCCGCGTGGACCGCGAGACGCTGAGCCTCGGCTACGCCGGCGTCTACTCGAGCTTCCTGCGCCATGCCGAGAAGGCGGCCGCGGTCCATGGCCTCGACACCCGCGAGGTTCTCATCGAACTCGGCCGGCGACGCATGGTGGGCGGGCAAGAAGACATGATCGTCGATGTCGCACTGGACCTCGTCCGCCGACGTCAACCCAATTGAAAAGAAAGGCCCATGTCGAAAGCCTCAAGGTTTTCCAGCGGACGGGTCAGTCATTCTGTTCCTTCAGTCTCCGCCATTCGTCCGGACGCAATGGGTCAGGCGTTCCAAGCGTCTGCTCTCCACCATGTGGTTGGAGGCGGGCAAGTCTGTCCTGAAGCCTTCACCGCCAGGGCCACAGTGCGCCGCCGCGTGGGCAGGACGTCGAACCCCTGTCGTCGACCCGGCCCTCCCAACGGGGGCTCCCGCGGCGGGCCGCCTTTGCGGCGCGTCGGTGGTCGTCCGCGACCAGCAGCCGGCGGACGTCCGCGCAGGCGCGGTCGAGCGTGGGGAGTGCGCGGACATGGCCGACCCGCGCGACCGCGCGCAGGCGGACGGTTTCGATCGGCTCGTCGAACACCGGGGGATCGGGCAGGGGCTCGGCTAGCTCGGCCAGGCGGGCCTCGAGCGGGCTCTGGCCGTAAGGGCTGATCCTGACCTGCTGCGCCATCGCCGGGCCGCGCGGCGGCAGCGCCGCCCTGACCACCGGCTTGCCGGCCCGCAGACGGACCCAATGGCCGCGGCCGGGCAAGGGAATGTCCGCGTTGCGGCAAGCCTGGCGCAGCGCGCTGGGGGCCACGCCGAAGCTCACGGCGAGGGCCGGCATGGGCTCGGCCCACGTCCGTTCGTAGAGCGCCTCACGGCTGAGCGTGGGCATGGGTCCGCCATTCGGGCCGCCGGCGCGTGAGCGTGCGCCGGCGGACTAGACGTGAAACGGCCGCTCGCACCCTACCGCGGTCCTGCAGGATCGTGCCGGTCCACGGCCGGCGCGACGGAGAATGGGGGGGAAAGCTTTCCCCTGCGGCCGAGCCAGACGTCTCGGCCGACCCCTTCTGCGAGGGCGGCGCCCCCGCAACGCCCCCGCGGGTCGTGGGCGACGGACCGGTTCTCCTGGGCGGGAAGCCGGCGATGAGCGGGGAGGAGGAGTGAGGGCGGGGCGGGGCGGCCCCGCGATGGGGGTCGCTGCCGTCCGAGGGCGCCGCCATGGCCCGAACCCCACCCCTCAACGCCGAGGCGCTCGCCCGGCTTGTGACGTCCGGGCCGGACGCCCTGGACGACGAGGAGGCCCTGCAGGTCGCGGTGGGCCTGGGCGCCGCCGAGTCCGCCGCGCTCTTCGCCCAATTCGGGTCGCTGCCCGAGGTGCTGGCCGCCTCGCCGGCGGCGCTGGCGCGGACCACCTCGGCGCTGCAGGCCGCCCGGATCGCGCTCCTGAAGGACGTCGCCCGGCGCCTCCTCGCCGCGCCGCTGCGGACACGCCCGGTTCTCAGCGGCTGGGACGCCGTCGCCCAGTACCTGCGGGCTGTGCTGGCCGGGGGCGCAGCCGCGAGCAGCTCCGCGGCCTCTTCCTCGACAAGCGTAACCGGCTGATCCGTGCGCGGCCGGGAATCGCGCCTACCATCGGCGAGGAGATGCGCCTGCGCGCCGAGGCCGCCTGAACCCCTGTCCTGGAACCCCGAGTGTCCATGAGTGAGCCTGTTCCCGCCAAGACCGGCCGCGCCGCCCGCACGCGCGAGGCGCTGATCCGCGCCGGCCGCGAGCTGTTCGCCGAGCGGCCGGTGGACGCCGTGGCCATCGACGACATCGTCCAGGCCGCCGATGTGGCCAAGGGCAGCTTTTACAATCACTTCCTGGACCGCGACGCCCTGGTGAAGGCGGTCGTGGGTGAAATCCGCGAGGGGATCGAAGCCAAGATCGCCGCAGTCAACGCCGGTGTCGAAGACCCCGCGCGCCGGGTTGCCCGGGCGGTTTGTGTCTACCAGCACTACGCCCTGGACGAGCCTCTCAGGGCCCGGGTCCTGGTCCGTGTCCATAGCGGCTTCGCGACCCTGAGCTCGCCCTTGAACCAGGGCGGCGTGGACGACATCACCGCCGGCTTGGCGAGCGGACGGTTCTCCATCGCGACTGTCGAGGCCGGACTGCTGTTCGTGATGGGCGCCTCACAGACGGCGATGGCGCGGACGTCTCGGGATCCGTCGCCGGCGCTCGCCATCAGCCTGGCCCAGCAGATCTGCGCCCTGATCCTCCGCGGCTTGGGCGTGCCGTCGGCCGAGGCTGACGCCATTTCCGCTCAGGCCGCCGACGAGATCGTCCGCGGCGGAGAGTGAGCAGCAGCTAGACCCGCGCGGCAGAGGTTGTCAGGCACGAGGTGAGTGTCCGGCATCCAGCCGGATGCCGATGTCTGCAAGTGGGGTCGAGCGGCGCCTTTGCCTTCTGATTTATGCAGCAAGTCGTTGCTGAATTTCACGCCGGCATCGAAGACCCGTAGAAGGCGGCGAAATCGCGAAGCGCTTTGATTGTCCAGTTGTCCGGTTATGCGGCCGCTTGCGGATGGCCGAGCATACCGGTTCCACGTCATGGCCAAGCCGCTGACGCCCAGTGAAACCTCGACTGCACCTAACGCCTTTACCTGCACGAGACCGACTTTCTCGGCCCCCGACCGTCTTGAGCGATCGCAAACCGCAGCGCCTCGCGTGATGGGGCGGCACGAGGAAGGCGGCCTGCGAGCGCGTCATCCGCCGCCGGCAGATGGCCTGCCCATCACGCAGCCGGCCGTCCCGCTTCAATCCTGGATGGGGAGGGGCGCCAAGTCCTGCGCCAGGGCGTCCGCCTTGTCCTCCAGGGCGTCCGTCCGCCGGGGCGCCCGGATCGCGGCCCGGAGCGCGGGCGCCCGCGCACTGAATCCCGCAGCATCCTTGTAGTCGATGAAGGCGGCGTACCTGGCGTGCGGCGTTGGCGGGTCGATAGCGTGCTTGATCGGGCACCAGTACTGTTCGGTTCGGCCGGCGATCTCCCGGGCGTAGGCGAGCACGCCGTTCGCGTAGCCGCAGTAGAGGCAGTTCAGCTTCTGGGGACCGTTGAGGTAGGCGAGCTTGTGGCGGTCCAGGATCAGGTGGCTGGAGCGGCCCACGGGCGCAACGCGCCAGAGCCGAAAGCAGACGGCTTGGTAGAGGCTCACCGCCGCGTCGAGCAGCGCGATCGGCAGGAGCAGGCCATACACGAAGGGCATCGAAAGCAGGTATCGTGCCAGCGTTCCCAGCGTCGCCCCGCCCCGCCATGAGGCGACGGTGACCTTGATCGTGCTGTCCATGGTGGGCGTCCTGCATGGCTGGGCGCCACAATACCAAGGCTCGGCCGCCCCGGCGGCCCGCGCCTTGATGCAGGTCAAGCTGTTCGCGGCGGGCACGCCGGCCTTGCGTAAGGTCAAGGCGGACCTAGGGGCGCCGTCGTAGCCACCGCAGTCCGCCATCCGCCCCGGAGACCTGTCCATATGACCGACGCCGCCCTCGACGTGCGCGACCTGGGCAAGGTCTACTCGACCTCGGCCGGGGACGTGCACGCCTTGCGGGGCGTCGATCTCGAGATCGTCAGCGGCGAGACCTTGGTGCTGCTGGGGCCATCTGGCTCGGGCAAGTCGACGCTGCTGAACATCCTGGGCGGCCTGGACCGAGCCACCTCCGGATCGGCGCGGTTCCAGGACCAGGAGCTGACGCGGGCCACAGATCAGGAGCTGACCCGTTACCGGCGCGCCTCGGTGGGCTTCATCTTCCAGTTCTTCAACCTCGTGCCGAGCCTGACGGCGCGGGAGAACGTGGCGCTGATCACCGAGATCGCGCGCGATCCCATGAGCCCTGAGGAGGCTCTCGCGCGGGTCGGGCTCTCCGACCGGATGGACCACTTCCCGGCGCAGCTCTCCGGCGGCCAGCAACAGCGCGTGGCGGTGGCGCGCGCGATCGCCAAGCGGCCGCAGCTTCTGTTCTGCGATGAACCCACGGGGTCCCTCGACAGCGAGAGCGGCGTGCAGGTGCTTGAGGCGATCGCGGAAGTGACCCGCGACGTCGGGGCCACCACCATGATCGTCTCGCATAACGCCGACATCGCGGGAATGGCCGACCGCATCATCCGCTTCCGCGACGGGCGGATCACCGAGATCGAGCGGAATGGAAAGAAGCTGGCGCCGCGGGAGATGAGCTGGTGAGGTCGCTCGACCGCAAGCTCCTGCGCGATCTGTGGCGTCTGAAGTGGCAGATGATGGCGATCGCGCTCCTGATCGCCTGCGGCGTCTCGGTGGCGGTCATGTCATTCTCGGCCCAGCGGGCGCTGGCGGGCGCGCAGGCTGCCTTCTATGCGGACACCCGCTTCGCCGACGTCTTCGCCCAGGCCAAACGCGCGCCACTGTCCCGCGTCCACGAGCTGACACGGATCGAAGGCGTCACGACAGCCGATGGGCGCATCCTGGACGTGGGATTGATGGACGTGCCGGGGCTCGCGCGCCCCGCGATGGTCCGCCTCATCTCACTGCCGGACGATGAGGGACGAGCCCTGAACCGAATCCGCCTGAGCCGCGGTCGCATGCCGGACCCAAGGCAAACAGACGAGGCCGTCGTCCTCAAGACCTTCATGGATGCCGCGGGTGTGAAGCTGGGCGACCGGCTCACCGCCGTGGTGCAGGGCCGCGCCTTCACCTTCACCGTGGTCGGCGCGGTCCTGTCGCCGGAATACGTCTATGTGCCCGCGCCGGAGTCGTTCATGCCTGACGACGCTCACCAGGCGGTCCTCTGGGCGCCGCGGCCGACGGTCGAGCGCGCGGCGGGCATGAGCGGGACGTTCAATGCCGTGGCGCTGAAGCTCGCGCCCGGCGCCTCGACGGCGGCGGTGCTGGCCGACGTGGACCGGATCCTGGCGCCGTACGGCGGCCGCGCGGCCTATGCGCGCAAGGACCAGGCCTCCCACGCCTTCCTGGCCGCCGAGCTCAAGGAGCTCTCCACCTCCGCCTCGATCCTACCGCCGATCTTCCTGATCATCGCCGCGGCGCTGGTGCACCTGACCGTGTCTCGGTTGGTGGACGCTGAACGCGAGCAGATCGGCCTCCTCAAGGCTTTCGGCTACCGCGACAGCGAGGCCGCGCGGCCATACCTGCGGATGGCCATCGCCATCGGCCTCGTGGGGGCGATCGCCGGGGGCCTGGTGGGGGGCACGTTGGCCGCCGCCATCGTCGACCAGTACCGTGACTACTTCCGCTTTCCCGTGCTGGCGGTCCGCTTCCACTGGTTGGCGTTCGGCGGCGCCTCGGCCGTGGCGGTGGCGGCGACCGTGGCGGGTTCGCTGGCGGCGGTGCGCCGTGCGGCGGCGCTCTCTCCCGCCGTGGCCATGCAGCCCCTCCGGCCGGCCACTTACCGCGCAGGCCTGCTCGATCGTCTGGTCCGGGGGGCGGCCATCGACCAGGCGACGCGGGTGATCGTGCGAAACCTGGAGCGTTTCCCGGTCCGCAGCCTGCTGGCGACGCTGGGCCTCGCCGCCAGCCTGACCCTGCTGGTGGGCACCCAGTTCCTGTTCGACAGCCTCGATAAGGTGGTGGATCAGGCCTACTACCGCACCCAGCGTTGGAGCGAGGCGATCAGCTTCGCTGAGCCTCGGAGCATCGCGTCACTGGGCGAGACGTTGCGCTTGCCGGGCGTGCTCGCCGCCGAGCCGGTCCGCACGGTGGCCGCGCGGTTGCAGGCGAACGGCCGCGAAGAATTGACCCGCATCGTCGGCCTCGAACCGGACGGTCGCCTCGATCGGCCGCTGGACGCCCGTGATCGGCGCGTGCCGTTCAAGGGCCGGGGGCTGGTGGTCAGCGAGGCGCTCGCCGACCGGCTCGGGCTCGAGGCTGGCGATGAAGTTCGCGTGGAGGTGATCGACGGACGTGGACCGGCCGCCGTGCTCCCGGTGAGCGGATTGGCGCGAGACTACAGCGGCTTCGCCGCCTACATGGACCGACGACGGCTGAACGTGCTGATGGGCGAAGGCGACCTCGTCGGCGGCGCGCACCTGCAGCTGGCGGCGGACCGCCGGTCGTCATTTTACCGGGCCATCGAACGGACGCCGCAAATCGTCGGCGCGTCCTCGCGCGACGAGACCGTGGCCAGCTGGCGGCAGGCCATGGCCGAGGCGTTCCGCGTCACCGTCAGCTTCTATGTCGGCTTCGCCGGCGCCATCGCCTTCGGGGTCGCCTACAACACCAGCCGCATCGCGCTCTCCGAGCGGGCGCGCGATCTGGCCACGCTGCGGGTGCTGGGCTTCGGCGAGGGCGAGTGCGCCTACATCCTGGTCGGGGAGCTGGCCGTGCTCGCGCTGGTGGCGATCCCGCTCGGCGTGCTGGGCGGCCAGGCGCTCGCCCATGGGCTGGTCGCCGCCTATTCGCGCGACGAGGTTCGGCTGCCGGCGATCATCGGCCAGCGGAGCTACGGCATCTCGCTGCTGGCCTACCTGGCCGCGGTGATCGTCGCCGGTGGGCTCGTGGCGCGCCGCATCTGGAGCTTCGATCTCGTGGCCGTGCTGAAGACGAGGGACTAGCGATGGCCAAGGTCAAATGGGCGAGATGGGCTCTTGGCATGGCTGCCGCCGTGGTCGTGGCGGTGACGCTGGGCTTGCTGCTGGCGCCACGCCCGGTGGCGGTGGACGCCGATGTGGTCCGCCTGGGTCCGATCGCCGACAGCGTCGCCGACCAGGGCGCGGCGCGGGTGCGCGAAGCCTATGTGGTCGCCGCACCGGTCTCCGGTCGCCTGGAGCGCGTGGATCTGCATGTGGGCGACAGGGTCACGGCTGGTGTGACCATGGTCGCGCGCATCCGGCCGGCGAGCGCCGACCTCCTGGATCCGCGGTCGCGCGCCCAGGCGCAGGCCGCGATCGCGGCCGCGCAGGCCGCCGTCGGCGCAGCCCGGGCCGATCAGGATCGCTATGCGGCCGAGGCCCGCAAGGCTGACGGCGACTTGGGGCGCGTGCGCACGCTCGCCGCCCAGGGCTTCGCCGCCCGCCAGGCCCTGGATGCGGCCGAAGCGCAGGCTCGCGCGGCGCGGGCGGCGGTGCGCGCAGCCGCCGCGCAGCTCGGCGTGCGTCGTTCGGAGTTGGCCGCGGCCCGGTCGGCTTTGATGGGGCCGGAGGCGGAGGGCGGTCGCGCCGTCCCGGTGATCGCGCCGGCTTCCGGCTACATCACCCGCGTGCTGCAGGAGAGCGAGCGCACGGTGGTCGTGGGCGCGCCGCTGGTGGAGATCGGCGACCAGAGCGGGCTGGAGGCGGCGGTGGAGTTCCTGACCCAGGACGCCGTCCGCGTCCGCGAGGGCATGCGGGCCGAGGTGTTCGACTGGGGCGGCGAGGGAGCCCTTCCGGCGATCGTCCGGCGCGTGGAGCCCCAGGGCTTCACCAAGGTGTCCGCCCTGGGCGTGGAGGAGCAGCGGGTGCTGGTGCTGCTGCAGTTTGACGGGCCGGCTGCCGCATGGTCCCGGATGGGTCCCGGCTACAGGGTCTGGGGACGCGTGTTCCTGCGCCAGGAAGCCCGGGCCGTGAAGGCGCCGCTCGGCGCGCTCGTGCGGGCGGACGGGGGATGGGCGGTGTTCCGCGTCGCCGGCGGCCGGGCGCGCCTGACCCCGGTCACGGTCGGCGCCATGACCGACCGCGAGGCGGAGATCCGTAAGGGTCTCCGTGGCGGCGAGCGCGTCGTGATCTTTCCCTCCGACAAGGTCGTGGACGGCGTTCGCGTGCGTGAGAGGACGCCTTGAAGCTCCAGCCCGCCCTTACGGGTCCGCCACCGGCCAGTTCGCCCCGCTTCTTGTCGCAGATCAATTTCGTCGGGCGGTTCACGCTCTACTGAAGCTCCAAGTGGAGTCGTTGAGCCGTGAACAGTGTTCTCATCATCCGGCCCGTCACAGATGCAGCGTCGGTCGAGATCGTCGCGGTGGCCAGACGCGGTCACAGGGCGTCGCCCCATGTATGACGACATCGACGTGCAGCTGGGACGGCGCCTGCGCCGCCGCCGGCGCCTGTTGGGTCTCACGCAGGAGCAGCTGGCGACCTGCTGCGGCATTCGGTTTCAGCAGGTCCAGAAATACGAGGCCGCAGCGAACAAGATGTCGGCCGGCATGATAGCGCGCCTGGCTCAGGCTCTGAGCGTCCAGGCCGGCTACTTCTACGAAGGCCTCGAAGTCGCGACAGGCGTGAAGCCGGCGCAGCCGCGGGGCCGCGCGCGAGGCCGCGATGTGCTCCCGGCCGGCGCTGTCGCCGCACCCGGTCCCGACATCGGCACGGCGCGCGGGTGACGGTGTTGACCCTGCTCAAGGCGCGTCGGTGACCGAAGCCTAGTCTACCGGGTCAGGTCGTACCGGAGAACCCGATGACACAGGCCAGCTACATCGCGCCCTTTGACGCCCTGGGCCTGAGCGACGTGCCGGAGGTCGGAGGAAAGACCGCCTCACTTGGCGAGCTCCGCCAGCTTCTTCAGGGCGCGGAGGTGGGCGTCCCGGGTGGGTTTGCGGTCACCGCCGCCGCATATCGGGACGCGCTGACGGCGGCGGGCGTCTGGCCCAAACTTCGCGAACTGCTCGCCTTCGACGTGGACGATGTCACAGAACTCGGCCGCCGCGCAGCGCGGGCGCGCGAGATCGTCTACCAGGCCACGGGCGGCCGCGAACTGCGGGACCAGATCGTCGGGGCTTACCGCGCGCTGAAACAAACCTGCGGCCCAGACCTCAGCGTGGCGGTGCGCAGCTCGGCCACCGCCGAGGACCTGCCGACGGCCAGCTTCGCCGGCCAGCACGAGAGCTTCCTTCATATCCGGGACGAGGGCGAGTTGGTGGAGGCCTGTCGGCGCTGCTTCGCCTCCATCTTCACGGACCGCGCCATCGTCTACCGCGTCAACAACGGCTTCGACCACGCCAAGGTCTTTCTCTCCGTCGCGGTGATGCGGATGGTCCGGTCCGATCACGCCGCCAGCGGCGTGATCTTCACGCTCGACACCGAAAGCGGCTTCCGCGACGTGGTGTTCGTCACCGGCGCGTATGGCCTGGGCGAGAACGTGGTCCAGGGACGCGTGGACCCCGACGAATTCTATGTCCACAAGCCCACCTTCCGGCAGGGCTTCCGGGGCGTGTTACGCCACAGTCTCGGGGCGAAGCAGACGCGCATCATCTGCGATCCGAAGGGCGACGGCGCAGGCCTGCTGACCCTTCCGGTCTCGCGCGCTCTGCGCGATCGGTACTGCCTGACCGACGCGGAAGTCTTGGCGCTGACCGACGTCGCGATCCGCATTGAGGATCACTATTCCCAGCGTGCGGGGCGGCCGACGCCCATGGATATCGAGTGGGCCAAGGACGAGGCGGACGGCCGGCTCTACATCGTCCAGGCCCGGCCCGAGACGGTGGCCTCCCAGCGCGGGACGGATATCGAGACCTTCCGGCTGACGGGCTCGGGCGTGGTTCTCGCCACAGGCAAGGCGGTGGGTGAGCGCATCGCCAGCGGCATCGTCCGAGTGATCCGAGGTCCCGCCGACCTCGCGGCCTTCCAGCCGGGCGAAGTGCTGGTCGCCGAGGCCACCAGTCCGGACTGGGAGCCGGTGATGAAGCGTGCAAGCGCGGTGGTGACCGATCGCGGAGGGCGCACCTGCCACGCGGCGATCGTGGCCCGCGAGCGGGGCGTGCCGGCGGTGGTCGGCGCGGGCGACGCCACGGCGCGCCTGTCCGACGGCGCCCGCGTGACTGTCTCCTGCGCGGAAGGAGACACCGGCCGCGTCTACCAGGGCGACGTCGCCTTCGAGGTGCAACACCTCAAGGCCGCCGATCTGAAGCCGCCGAAGACCCACATCATGCTGAACCTGGCGCAGCCCGACCTGGCGTTCCGCTTCGCACAGTTGCCCAGCGCGGGCGTCGGACTGGCGCGGCTGGAGTTCATCATCGGCGAGCAGATCCGCCTGCATCCGATGGCGGCGGTCCATCCGGAGCGTGTGGCCTCAGCCCGCGAACGGGCGGCCATCGACCGCCTTACGAAGGGCTATGCCTCGCCGCGGCAGTACTTCGTGGACAAACTGGCCGAGGGCGCGGGCGTGATCGCCGCGGCCTTTTACCCGCGCCCGGTGATCGTGCGCCTCTCCGACTTCAAGACCAACGAATACGCCAAGCTGCTGGGCGGCAAGGCCTTCGAGCCGGTGGAGGAGAATCCGATGCTCGGGTTCCGGGGCGCCGCGCGCTACGCCCATCCGCTCTACGCCGAGGGCTTCGCACTCGAATGCGAGGCGCTGGCCCGGATCCGCAGGGATCTTGGCCTGACCAACCTGAAGATCATGGTCCCCTTCTGCCGGCGCACGGAGGAGGCAGAGCGGGTGCTGGCCGCCATGGCCGCCCACGGCCTGAAGCGCGGCGAGGAGGGGCTGGAGGTCTACGTCATGTGCGAGATCCCCAACAACGTCATCCAGATCGACGCCTTCGCCAAGCTGTTCGACGGGTTCTCGATCGGTTCCAACGACCTGACCCAGCTGGTGCTGGGCGTTGACCGGGATTCCGAGACCGTCGCTTTCGACTTCGACGAACGCGACCCGGGCGTCCTGGAAATGCTCCGCCAGGCGGTCGCCGGCGCGCACCGGAACGGCCGCCACGTCGGCATCTGCGGCGAGGCCCCGGCGACCTATCCCGAGATCGCCGCCTTCCTGACGGAGCTGGGCATCGACTCCATGAGCGTCAATCCGCAGAGCCTGCCGCGCACCCTGACTGTGGTTCGAGAGGCCGAGGCGGCCAAGGCGCGCGCCGCGCCGCAGAGCCATCCAATCGTCGAACCGGTCGGAGCCTGACCCTCATGCCCGACGCCCGCGTCGAGCCCGCGCCGTTTTCCCGGTTCGGCGTCTAGGTTCGGATCCATGTGAGCTGGGTGATCATGGCGCTGTTCATCGCGTGGTCCCTGGCGTCCGGCTCGCTGCCGATGCTGTTCGCGGGCCTGCCGGTCGGCGCCTACTGGTCCATGGCTGATGGCCAGCCGGCATGGCCTCTATCCTGTCATGGACGGCGCGACCTGGCTGGGGATCGTCAAGCCGGAGGATATCCTGCGAACCCCTCGCGAGACCTGGAAGACGACGACCATGGGTGAGACTTGCACGCCTGTCGCCGCCACCCCGGTGGCGGGAGTGCTGGATGCCGCGTCGCTGGTGATGGACCGGATGCGCACACAGCGGGTCCAGCGGATGCCGGTCGTCCATCGCGGTTCGGTGGTCGGCATCGTCACGCTGCAGGATCTGATGGGCAGCCTGGAACTCTGGAGGTGCTTCGAGCCAAAGCCGCTTTGAGTCGAGGTCACTCTCAGGCGCGCGGCGGGCGTCGCCTCGTGGGGATCAGCATCATGCCCAGAGCATTGAAGGAGACGGCGACCAGACCGCCGACCAGCGCGCCGAACACGATCGCCGAGGCCAGGCCCAAGCCGATGGCCCGGGGGCTCTCGAGCGCCTGGCTCGTGAAGAACCCCAGCATGCGCCGCGACGCTGGGATGTCGGCGACGGCGACCCCGAACCAGCAAAGCAGGAACAACAGGCCCAAGACCACCGCGCCCGTGAGGGTGCAATGGAAGATGCCGAGGCGTGAGGCGGATCGGTGGGCCATTGGAGTCTCCGGATGTGGACGACGCCGGCGCCTCGAAGCGCCGGCGCGCTCTCGCTCAGAAGCCGATGGTGACCCGGTCGTCGACGGACTTGACGCCGGGGGCGGCCCAGGCCGCCCGCTCGATGATGTCGCGCTCGAACCAGGCGCGCACCTTGCCGTCGAGCTTCACCTTGTCGCCCTCCACCGTGACCTGGATCTTGTCGGCCTCGAGGTCCGCCTGCCGATCAAGGGCTTCCTCGATCCGGCGCTTGATGTCGGAGGCCTGCGCGTGTGGCTTCACCGCGATCGCATTGACGAGGCCTCGCACGCCTTGCAGCCTGCGGATGCTCTGCTCGGCGGCCAACCGCTGGTAGGCCCAGTTCACCTCGCCGGTGAGTGTGACAAGGCCATTCTCAACCTTCACCTTCACGGCGTTCCTTGGGACGGTGACATCCCATTCGAGGAGGTTGGCGACCGCGCCCGCGATACCTTCGTCGCTGAAGGTCTTGGCTGACAGGCGGACCTCCAGGTCCTCGACGTAGCCGCGCACGCCCTTCACCCGCTTGACCGCCGTTTCGGCGGACATCTTCTGCGCATAGGTCGCCACGTGACCGACCAGTCGCACGATCCCATTCTCGACGGTCACGCCGATGTCGGCCGCATCGATGCTCGGTTCCCACTCCAGCTCGTCCGTGACGAGTTTCTTCAGAGCCTTGTCGTCCATCTTGCGTCTCCGTTGGCCAGAAGGGCCAAGACCACGCTGCGCCCGCGGGGAAAGCGCGCGTTGACCGGGGTCAACCTTTGCTGAGCAAACAATTGATTTGCCTGCATCTCCAGGATGTGAGTTCGATTTCGGACAGTTCCGGGAGGAGCTGCGCGATGTCTCTTCCTTCACTGGATGATCGTGCGCCGGTCTTGAGCGGATCGTCCGCGGCCCCGGAGTCACCTTCGGTCTTCACCGACGACCTCGACGGTCCGCTTTGCGCCCTGTCGGTCTACCTGTCCGTCGCGGAACGAGGGCTGCTGGCTCCTGAGCTCGATCGCGACGAGCTGGGCCAGGCGCTGCAGGGCGCGAGAGAGCAGGTCGCCGCCCTGGCGCAGACCATCGCGGCCGCCTGCCGAGCGTCCCGGTCGACCGATTGTTGCGGGCGCGACTCAGGAGTTTGATCCTGGCAAATTCCCCCCCTTGGCCGGCGTGGCGCGAACTTCGTGGCCTTGGTCAAGCCGGCGGGGCTGGCCGAAAGCTGCAGTTCAGTGGTTTGTCAGTACGATCCGCCACCCGCGACGCCCGCACCAGGACCGCGCTCGGGAACGTCAGCATCGCGCGCCACTCCAGATCGACGCCCGCCGCATCGCGGCGGAAGGCTTCCTCCGCCGCCTTGAGGCGTCCCGCGACCTGCTCCTGCGCGGCGACGATCCACTCCGGCATCAGCAGGTCGGCGTAGGCGTCGGCCATGTACGCCGCGTCAATCGCCTCGGCGCCAACACCAGTCAGATGCGCGTTGAAGTCCCGTGCGAGCCCCGCTGCGACCTCGGATCAAGTTGCCGCCACGGGCGGCCGCTCCGGCTTGAGCGACGTCAACGCGCCGCCGGCAAGCCTGACGCAGGCTGCAGACCGAGGAACAGCCGAAAGGCGGATCCATGCCCAGCGACGACCCGGACCTGATAGCTTCGCAGGATGCTCCGTCCGTGCAGCCCGCTGCGGAACGCCGTCGGAGCGCCATCGGCGAGCTCTTCGCCTTCCTGCGGGCCGCGCTGTTCGCCCTCCGCGATCTGTGGGTCGTCGATCCGCCGGAGCCGCCGGTCCCTCCCGGCGAAGCGGGTGACGCGCCCTAGCGGCCTCCCTTGACCGGCGTCAAAGCGGCCGTCCGGCTTCGGCTCAGGCTTCGCGGCCGAAGGAGACACCCATGAGCTATCGCGACATCCTGGTGGAGATCGACGGGTCGACCGCCGCCCATGCACGGGCGGAGCTGGCGGCGAGGCTGGCGATCAAGTTCGGGGCCCGCCTGATCGGCGTCTTCGCGGAGGCGCGGATCCCGCCGCCCTTCATGCCGACGGACGTGGCCGCGGTGCTCACCGCCCTTGAGACGCAGCGCATCTACGACGCCCACGCGGCGGCGGTCCGCAAAGCCGCCGAGGCGGCGCGGACGACGTTCGAGTCCGTCGCTGGCGAGGCGGGCGCGCAGAGCGATTGGCTGGAACTCGGGGGCTACGATCTGCAGGACCTGGTCGCCTGCGCGCGCCGGGTCGACCTGGTGGTCGCCTCGCCCCACGGCGGGCCCGGCTTGCCCACATCCGACCTGGCGATCGCCGTCGGCGGGCCCATGCTCATCGCGCCTGAGACCTTGGGATCGGCGCCGGGCCGCCGTGTCCTCGTGGCCTGGAACGGCAGTCGCGAAGCGGCGAGGGCGCTGCGCGCATCCTGGCCCTTCCTGCTCGCGGCCGAGCAGGTCCATGCGCTCGTCGTGTCCCGCGGCGGTCTCGGCGGCCCCGAAGGCTTCCTGCAGCGCCACTTCGAGCACCATGGGGTGAAGCCCAACCTCATCGTCGACCAGCGAGACGACGCCTCCGCCGGCGAGATCATCCGCAACCAGGCGGGCGCGCTGGGGGCGGATCTGGTGGTGATGGGCCTCTACGGCCGCTCACGTCTCCAGGAGATGGTCCTCGGTGGCGCGAGCCGCGAAATGCTGAAGCACGGAGCCACCCCGCTGCTGGTCAGTCACTAGGCGGTGGGGCCGAGCTCGGCGGATCGCGGCTCGACAGCAGGGCGAAGGTCTCAACCTCTGTCGCAAGCAGGCCCGAAACGACCAGCATCTGGGCCGGGCTGAGGGTTTTGGACGCAAGCAACAGTTCGAAGCGTTCGATATTCTGGCGGTGGACGAATTCCGACTCCATGTCGGGCCCCTAGCGCCGAGGTGCTTTCAAGCGTGCGCCACCATACCACCAAACGTAGTTGAGCGCTCCGAGTAAGTTTCCGGAGCGCTCGCCAGCCTACAAAGCATCGGGGGGGATCAGTCTGCGGGCTGGATCTCGATGGCCTTGGTCTTGGCGGTTCCATTCTTCGGCGCGGTCAGCTTGAGCACGCCGTCCTTCATGGTCGCCTTGATCTTCTCGGCGTCCACGCTGCGGGGGAGGGCGACCGACCGGGAGAACGCGCCGTAGGTGCGTTCGGAGAGGCGGTAGTCTTCCTCCTTGGTTTCCTTTTCGGTCTCCTTCTCCCCGCTGATGGTGAGCACCTCGTCCTCGATCGCGATCTTCACGTCGTCTCGAGTCAGGCCCGGCAGTTCGACCGAAATCTCGAGGCCGTCCTTCGTGTCGCGGATGTCCATCCGGGGCGCCAGATCGACTTCGGACAGAGCGGCCCAGCCGTTACCCAACTGGTCGAACAGACGGTCGAACTCGCGCTGGATGGGCGTGAAGACACTGCCGGCGGACCCCGCCAGCTTCGGCAGGAATTGGGCGGGCGAGCGATGGACGGTCATGGCCTGGTTTCTCCCGGGGGGTGAATCTCGGCCTCAGGTCAGCACGACCCCGCGCCTTCGCCCTTGATCGGCATCAAGATCGTGGTGAATCCGGTGGAAACATCCGTCCGCCGCTCAGAGCGCGGACAGCGCCGCCTCGGGTGTGTCGGAACCCAGCTGGTGAAGCGGGACGGTCGGCCGCCTCAGCACGATCATCCTCGGCCCCCTGGCCTCCACCTCGCCGGATGTCAGCAGCTGACGGATCACACGGCTCAGGGTCTCCTGCGTCAGCCCGAGGTAGTCGGCGACATCGCGTCGACTCATGGGAAGCCGGACGGTCCCTCCGCTGCGGCCTGGCTCGCGCGCGCCGAGCCAGTGCAGGAACCATAGTACCCGCTCGGGCGCGGAGAGGTGGGCGATCTGCTCCACATGGTGGGCGAGCTCCCCATAGAGGGTTTCGGCGCCCCTCATCAGCTGGATGGTGACCTCGGGCGAGCGGGTCGACAGGTCCAGAAGGGACTGCAGGGTGTAGCGCGTCAGGTCGACGTCGGTGACCGCTTCGGCAGACGAGTTGCGCCGGTCCACGCAGAGGCCGAAAAGGTCCCCGGGGAACAGGAAGGCCACGATCTGGCGATCGCCCTCGGCGCCATTGACCTGGAGGCGGACGCACCCCTTGTCGAGCCGATACACGGCCTTGGACGCCTCGCCCTCATCGTAGATGAGGCGACCCTTGCGATAGTGCACCGGCCAGCGCGCCGCGCCATCCAGGACAGATGTGAGCTTCGTCAACCGAACCTCCCTCGAACGGAATTCGGATCGCGTGTTCGCCCCGTGCACCGGAGGCGCCGTCCAGCTGCAACGTCAAATCAAACCTGCGAAAGGCGCCGTTGGGGCAGCGCCGCAGCCAGATCGTATGAACGGCGGGGGTGCGCGGCAAAAGCCCCGCGGGGCGTCAGAGCGACAGCGGCAGGCTTGTGTGCGCCGCGTTCAGCCAGGCGCCGAGCTCATGATCCGGGACTTTCGTCAGATCCTTGCGGATTGCGCCCGCCACCGGCCCCGCGCCGTCAAGCGAGGCGCGCAGCGGGCCGATCAACTGCGGTGGCGCGGCCAGAAGAATCCCATCGAGACAGCGTTCTTTCACGAGGGCGGTGGCGCGTGCGGCGACCTCGGCCATGAAGGCCTCCTTCGCCGGCCGGACGTAGTCCTCCTGGCCGACCGACGAACGGCGCGGCGAGGCGCTGGCATGGGTGCGCGCCGGGGGGCTTGCCCGTAGCTCGGTTCGTAGCTGGGACAAGGCCAGCGTGCGGTCAATCGTTTCGAAGGTCACGAAGTGGCCGGAAGGCGACCGCTCCACGAAACGGACCCGACCGCCGTCGGCCAGGACGAAGAGGAGCTTGCGGGACATGTTTCGCCACCGTTGGATTGGGTTGTCCGCTCAAGCTGGTTGCGCGGGAAAGAAGTTTCGGAGTCGCGGCGGGAGGAATTGCTCAAGCTTCGAGACCTCGCCGGCGTCGAGCTGCTCCGCCATGACGGCGAACACCGCCGTCACGGTCTCGTTTGGCAGGCATGGGAACGTTGGTGGGAGGTGTTCCGCGACCTCGCTTGCGAACACCTGGGGGTCACGGATGCCTGTGGGGCCCGCGGCGGGCCGCCAGCCTTCCAGGAACACCCCACGCAACAGCATTGGGAGTTGCGCGGAGAGGCCGAGCGTCGCCTCGGTCGGCAAGCGATCCCGCAGGACATGGAGGACGGAGCGTAACGCGGCATAGGCCTCCTGACGGTCGCAGGGCGGCAGGCGGCCTTCGACAGCCTTCAGCCACAGATTGGTTTCTTGCACGGTGGTGTCGAAGACGGGCAGGCCGGTGCTCATGACCGTTCTCCTGGTGAACGTCCACGATGCGCCGGCAAGTCCGCGGCGCGTTGATCTGGGTCAAGATGGCGTTCGGTCCGCGGGCGCAGCTTGTTGTCGGAGGTCGCCATGCCGTTCAGGGACCGCGCAGAGGCTGGCCAGCGCTTGGCAGCGGCGCTCGTCGGCTATCGCGGGCGCGACGTGGTGGTGGTGGCCCTGCCCCGGGGTGGCGTCCCCGTTGCAGCGGCGGTGGCGACGGTGCTCGACGCGCCCCTGGATCTCGTGCTGGTCCGGAAGATCGGAGCGCCCTTCCACGAGGAACTGGCCATGGGGGCTGTGGCGGACGCTGCGGGCCAACCCCGCACCGTGCGAAACGAGGACATCATTGCGACGCTTGGGGTGGACGATGAGACATTCGACGCGGCCCGGGCGGTACAGCTCCACGAGATCGAACGCCGGCGCAAAGCCTACCTTGGCGATCGCCCGAGGGCCGCGTTGGCGGGCCGGGTCGCCATCGTCGTCGACGATGGTGTGGCCACGGGCGCCACGACCCGCGCGGCCCTACGGGCGGTGCGCCGGCAAGGTCCCGCGAAGCTGGTGTTGGCCGTGCCCGTGGCGCCCACCGACACGCTCGCCGAGCTGCGCGACGAAGCCGACGAGGTGGTCTGCCTCGAAGCCTATCCGGCGTTCGGCGCAATCGGACTCTACTATGTGGATTTCCGTCAGGTCAGCGACGACGAGGTGACCGCGATCCTGGCGCGTTTCCCGCCTGATGACCGGGTGGCTGCCTCGGGAAAACGCTAGATCTGGGAAACCTCCGCGCCCTCTCCATCCGGTTCTACCGCGCCGGGCGGAAGCGCGACGCGATTCTCGACCGACCGCACGCCCGGTAGCGTCCAGGCGAGTCGCTCGATGGCGTCGCGGTCGAACCAGTTGGCGGCTTGACCGGAGAGGACGATCGTCCCGTCTCTGACCTCGATTTTCGCACCCGCCATCGCCACCCCTTCCCGGTCCAGCAGCGCCAGGAGCTGGGTCCGGAGGTCGCCTGCCGGTGTCGCCACATGGAGGTGGTTGTGGACGTCCAGGACCTCGGGCAGGTGCAACAGTTCCTGCTCGATCAGCACTCGACGCGCGTCATTCTGAACGGCGCCGGTCAGGGTGACCACGCCCTCGAAGACGGTGGCGCAGATCGGCGCGCCGCCACTCAGGCGCTCCACCTGGATCTCGACGATCTCCTGAAGCGTCTTGGCGTCCATCTCGACCTCCCTTGGTCCGCCTTGGAGAATTGTCTGTCCAGCGGACGCCGCATTGCGCTTGGTCAAGAGACGCCGCCGCCGGGACTGATTAGGTGCGGGCGAGGATGCGAGAACCGAAAGCCGGGCGGCGCCGACGCTCGCCGCCTGCGCAACGGACTCGCCTATCACCGGCGCGTCTTGTTCGATCCGCGACTGGGGCTGACCGGCGGCCTCGTCCGCCGCGTGCTGGCCGTGCAGCAGAGATTCCTCCGTGGCCGCGTCGATCTGCTGGAAGGACGGGCGCGCCAAGCTCGGATTCTGGACGCCCACGGCGACCTCAGGCCCGAGCACATCTGAATGGGCCCGCCGATCAAGATGACCGATCGCCTGGAGTTCAGCGCCAGCCTGCGGGTGGTCGATCCTTCCTCAAGGGCCAGCAAGCGTCACCTTCCGCTCAGCCCGCCGGTGCGTCGCCGCTGTGAACGCGACGCCTTGATCGGATGCAGCGCCAGGGCGCCGGCATTGACCTTGGTCAAGGCCGGCCCATCGCGGTCTCCTGACGCCGGCCACCGGGCTGCTGCGCCCGGCGGACGACGTGGGGGCCCACGCCGACGCCATCGTGGACCTGGCCCGGCATCCGGCCAGGCGTTGGGCTCTGGGCGCGGCGGCGCGACGGGAGAGCCTGCGCTACAGCTGGCCGGAAACGCTCGACGGCGTGATGGCCGTCTACACCGAGGCCCTGTCGCCGAAGCGCCGCGAGCTTGATCCCGGTCAATGCGCGACGTGCGCGGACAAGGTCGCGTGTGAGGCGCATAGTCCCATCATGCCGAGAGAGGTGCGCAGGTGCCGGCCCGCCGCAGGAAGACCCCGTTCCTGACCGGGCGCGCCAGGTCAGGCGTTCGCCCGCGATCGGCGTGGGAACAGGCGGCCCCCGTGCGGGACGAACTGTTCAGTGTCGAGCGGCTGGAAGCCCATGCCCATAGCCTGGCGGAGGCCCAGGGGGGCGGGCGCAAAGGGCGCGGTCGACCCCTGGTCCGCCGGCTCGCTGAAAACCAGGCGCTGCTGCTGGACGCCTACCGCGATACGGTCCAGGCGCTCGACGAAGGAGCCGGCATCACGCCCGCCGCCGAGTGGCTGATCGACAATTTCCATCTCGTCGAGAAGCAGGTCCGCGAGGTTCGGCTCGACCTTCCCGCCGGCTACTACAATCAGTTGCCGAAGATCGCCCAGGGTCACCTGGCCGGCTATCCGCGCGTCTTCGGCATCGCCTGGGCGTTCGTGGCCCATACCGACAGCCGCTTCGATCCGGACCTGCTCGCTCGCTTCCTGCGCGCCTATCAGGACGCGCAGCCCCTGACGATCGGAGAACTCTGGGCCGTCGCCATCACGCTGCGCATCGTGCTGATCGAGAACCTGCGCCGGATCGCCGAGCGCATCGTGATCAGCCGCGACGCCCGCGCGCAGGCCGATGCCTGCTGCGACCGCATGCTCGGGGCCGGCGACCGGCCCGTCGAAGCCTGCGAGGAGGTGCTGCGCCCCTATCAACGCGTCGAGCTGGCCGACGCCTTCGTCGTCCAGATGCACCAGCGCCTGCGCCACGAAGATGCGGCCGGCGCCCCGGCGCTGACCTGGCTCGACACGCAGCTGGCGCGGCGGGGCGCCGCCGCCGACCAGATCATACGCGACGAGCAGCAGCGGCAGGTCGCCGCCAGCGGCACCGTGCGCAACATCGTCACCAGCCTGCGCCTGATCTCCGACGTCGATTGGGCCGAGCAGGTCGAGCGGGTCAGTCTGGTCGACGACGTCCTGAAGGCCGGCAGCGCTTTCGCCGACATGGATTTCCCGACCCGAAACCTCTACCGCACGGCGATCGAGGAGCTGGCCCGGGGCTCGGCGCGTAGCGAACTGGATGTGGCGCGACGGGTCGTCCAGGCGATCGGCGCGGTGGACGACATCTCGGGCGAAGGCCGCCGCTGCGATCCCGGCTATTACCTCGTGGCGGCTGGGCGGGACGAGTTCGAGGCGTCGATCGGCTTTCGCGCGCCGATCGGCCTCTGGCCCGGGCGCGCCGTGCGCGGGCTCGGAATCGGAGCTTACGTCGGGGCGATCCTGACGGCGACCGCGCTGCTGCTGGCGCTGCCCCTGGCGGCGCTCTGGGCCATGGGGACCGGTCTGCTCGGACTGGGCGCGCTCGCAGCGCTCGGTGCGTTCCCCGCCCTCGACGCGGCGGTCGCGCTCGTGAACCGCGGCGTCACGCGCGGCTTCCGCGCCGTGCCGCTGCCCGCCCTGGAGCTGAAAGGCGGCGTGCCGCAACGGCTTCGAACCCTGATCGCCGTCCCGGTCCTCCTCACCGACACAACCGATCTGGCGGCGCACATCGAGCGCCTGGAAATCCACTACCTCTCCAGCCCTGAGGGGCATCTGCACTTCGCCCTGCTGTCCGACTGGCGCGACGCCCAGGCCGAGGCGACGGACTCCGATGGCCCGCTCTTCCGCGCGGCCCTCGAGGGTGTTGCGCGCCTGAACCGCAAGCACGGCGCCGCGCCAGGCGGAGATCGGTTCCTGCTGCTGCACCGGCGTCGCGTCTGGAGCGAAAGCGAAGCCTGCTGGATGGGGTGGGAGCGCAAGCGCGGCAAACTGCACGAACTCAACCGCCTGCTGCGGGACGCACATGACACGACCTTCCTCCCGGTCGCAGGCCAGGTCGTTCCTCGTGGCGTCCGCTACGTCGTCACCCTCGACGCCGACACCAAGCTGCCCCGCGAGACGGTGCGCCGTCTCATCGGCAAGATGGCCCATCCGCTCAACCGCCCGCACCTGGACCCGGCGAGCGGCTACGTCACCGAGGGCTATGCGGTCCTGCAGCCGCGGATCACGCCGGCCCTGCCCTCGGATGGCGAGGGGTCCGTGTTCCGCCGCGTGTTCTCCGCCATTGGGGGCATCGATCCCTACGCCGCCGCCGTCTCCGACGTCTACCAGGACCTGTTCGGCGAAGGGTCCTTCGCCGGCAAGGGCATCTACGACATCGACGCGTTCGAGGCGGCCCTGCGCGATCGCGTCCCGGAGTCGACGCTGCTCAGCCACGACCTCTTCGAGGGGATCTTCGCGCGGGCCGGCCTCGCCTCGGATGTGGAGGTCGTGGAGGACTTCCCGGATCGCTACGACGTCTCGTCCGCCCGCCATCACCGCTGGGCGAGGGGAGACTGGCAGCTCCTGCCCTGGATCCTCGGCCTCCCGGCCGCACCTGGCCGCCCCGCGGCGCCGGTTCCGGCGATCGGCCGATGGAAGATGGTCGACAACCTGCGGCGGACGCTGTCGCCGGGCATGAGCTTGGCCAGCCTGTGGATCGGCTGGCTGCTACCCCTGCCGGGCGCGGCGCTGTGGACGCTTTTCGTCCTGATCACCTTCGCGTTGCCGCCGCTGATCCCGGTCGCGGCCTCGCTGGCGCGGCGTCGGCCGGGCGTCCCGCTCCGGGCCCGCCTGCACGGCCTGGAGGCCGACCTGCGCCTCGCCCTGGTCCAGGCCGCGCTCGTGACCACGCTGCTCGCGCACCAGGCGTGGCTGATGGGCGACGCCATCGCGCGGACGCTGTGGCGCCTGTCCGTCTCGCGCCGCCGCCTCCTGGAATGGGTTCCGGCGGCGCAGGCGACCGCGGGTCTTCGCCTCGACCTGCCGAGTTTCTATCGTCGGATGGCGCCGGCCGTCGTGCTCGGCCTGGTCGCGCTGGGGCTCGTTGGGCTCGCCCGCTCAAGCGGCTGGGTCATGGCCGCGCCCTTCATCGCCGCATGGATCGCATCGCCGGCCGTCGCGCTGCTAGCGAGCCGGCCGCCACCTCCCGCAGGCCGATTCCCACCCTCCGAGGCGGACCTTCGGCGGCTGCGGCTGACGGCGCGCCGGACCTGGCGGTTCTTCGAGGCGTTCGTGACGCCGGCGGACAACATGCTGCCGCCCGACAACTTCCAGGAGGATCCCGAGGCTATCGCCCGCCGGACGTCGCCGACCAACATCGGCCTCTATCTGCTCTCGGTGGCGGCGGCGCGCGACTGCGGCTGGCTTGGGACCGCCGAGGCCGTCGAGCGGCTGGAGGCGACCCTGTCGACCATGGGCCGGATGGCCCGCTTCCGGGGCCACTTCTACAACTGGTACGCCACCCAGGACCTGCGGCCGTTGGACCCGCCCTATGTGTCTTCCGTGGACAGTGGGAATCTGGCCGGCCACCTGATCGCGCTCGCCAACGCGGCGCAGCAATGGGTAGGGAGGCCGATCGACGGGGCGCAGGGTCTCGCCGGGGTCGCGGACGCGCTCCGGATCCTCGCCGATGAGGCCGAGGCGCTGCGCGCGGGCTCCGGCAGCAGCGTCACATGGCGGCGCTTCGGCGACGAGCTCGACCGGATGGGCGAGGCGCTGGACGCCGCGGAGGCGGCGGGGCCGGCGTCCCCCGAGCGATGGGCGGCGCTTGCGGCGCAGGCGGCGCGGCTCGCGGACGCCGTCCAGGCGGTGGCGATCGACCGGCCAGACCCTGCCGGCGAGGACCTCCTGTTCTGGGCGCAGGCCGTCGCCCGCTCGATCGCCAGCCATCGGCGCGACCTCGGGGAACCGCCGGCGGACCGGTTGGCGGCGATCGCCGACACGGCGCGACGAATGGCGCTCGACATGGACTTCGCCTTCCTGCTCGACCCGGACCGCATGCTGCTCTCGATCGGCTACCGGGCCACCGAAGGCGAACTGGACCCGAACTGTTACGATCTGCTGGGTTCCGAGGCGCGGCTCGCCAGCTTCTTCGCCATCGCCAAGGGCGACGCCCCGGCGCGGCACTGGTTCCGGCTGGGCCATGCCGTGACGCCGGTGGCGCATGGCGCGGCGTTGATTTCCTGGTCGGGCTCGATGTTCGAGTACCTGATGCCGTCGCTGGTCATGCGGGCGCCGCCGGGCAGCCTCGTAGATCAGACCGACCGTCTGGTCGTGCGCCGGCAGGTCGAGTACGCGGCGAGCCTCAAGGTGCCGTGGGGCATGTCGGAGTCGGCCTACAACGCCCGGGACCTCGAATTCACCTACCAGTACCTGAGCTTCGGGGTGCCGAGCCTGGGTCTCAAGCGAGGCCTCGACGACCATGTGGTGGTCGCGCCCTACGCCACCGCGCTGGCCGCCATGGTCGATCCGAAGGCCGCGGCGCGGAATCTGGAGCAGCTTGAAGCGCTGGGCGCGCGCGGCCGCTACGGCTTCTACGAGGCCTTGGACTACACGCCCACGCGCGTGCCCGATGGCCAGCGATATGCGCTCGTGCGCGCCTTCATGGCCCACCATCAGGGCATGACGATCGTAGCGATCGCCAACGCGCTCTCCGAGGGCGCCATGCAGGGCTATTTCCACGCCGAGCCCATGGTCCAGGCCACCGAGCTGCTCCTCGAGGAGCGCATGCCCCGCGAGGTGGTGATCAGCCCGACGTGGATCGGGCGCAACCGGTTCGCCACGCACGTCGAGGCGATGGACGCGCCCGGAGCGCGGCGCTTCCTCAGCCCGCACACGCCCACGCCCGCGGTCCACGTGCTCTCGAATGGCCGTTACAGCGTCATGCTCTCGGCGGCGGGCTCAGGCTACAGCCGCTGGGGCGACGTGGCGGTGACCCGCTGGCGCGAGGACGCCACCTGCGACGTCCTGGGCGCGCACATCTTCCTTCGCGACGTCCGTTCGGGCGCGACGTGGTCGGCGGGCTACCAGCCGGCGGGCGTCGAGCCTGACGACTATCAGGTCACCTTCAACGAAGATCGCTGTGAGATCGTCCGCCGGGACGGCGCGCTGACAACCGCCCTCGACGTGCTCGTTTCCGCCGAGGACGACGCCGAAGTCCGGCGGGTCTCCATCACCAACCACGGCTTTGTAGCGCGCGAAATCGACGTCACCGCCTACGCCGAACTGGCCCTGGCGCCCCAGGCGGCGGACGTCGCCCATCCGGCCTTCTCGAAGCTGTTCGTGGTGACCGAGCACCTCCCGGCCCTTGGCGCCCTGCTGGCGACGCGGCGTCGGCGGTCCCACGGCGACCCGGAGGTGTGGATCGGCCAGGTGGCGGTGATTGAAGGCGACGCGATCGGCAGGCCGGAATTCGGCACGGACCGGGCGCAGATCCTGGGACGGGGTCGCGATATCCGCTCGCCGCAGCGCATCGTCGATGGCGTAGCCCTCGGCGGCGCGACGGGAACGGTCCTCGATCCCGCCTTCGCGCTCCGGCGACGCGTGCGGGTCGCGCCCGGCGGCACCGCCCGGATCGCCTTCTGGACCCTGGCGGCCGCTTCGCGGAAGGCGCTCCTCGACCTCATCGACAAGCACCACGATCCGTCCGCCTTCGACCGCGCGGCGAACTTGGCGTGGACCCAGGCGCTGGTCCAGCTCCACCACCTGGGCGTCGACCGCGGCGAAGCCGCGCTGTTCCAGCAGCTGGCCGCCCACATCGTCTACGCCGGACCCGTCTTGCGGCCGGCGTCCGACGTCCTGCTGAAAGGGGCGGGCGGCCAGCCGGACCTGTGGCGGGTGGGGATTTCCGGCGACTTGCCGATCGTCCTCGTGCGGATCGCCGACGTCCACGAACTCGGGCTGGCGCGCCAGCTGGTCAAGGCCAGCGAATACTGGCGCGCGAAGGGACTCGCGTTCGACCTGGTGCTGCTGAACGAGCGCGGCTCCTCCTACGTACAGGACCTGCAGGTGGCGTTGGAGGCCCTGGTGCGGGCCGGACAGGCGCAGGGCGAGCATGGTCCCGCCGGCCGCACGATGGTGCTCAGGGCCGACCTCGTCGCGCCGGAGACCCGCGACCGGATCATCGCGGTCGCCCGCGTCGTGCTCTCCGGCCAGGGCGGAACACTCAGCGAACAGTTGGACCGCGTCTCGGAGACCGCCGTCCCCGGGCCGGCGGCGCCGAAGCGGCGACCACTCGCGCCTGTGCCGCCGGCCGCCCCGACGCCGGAGTTGGACTTCTTCAACGGGCTCGGCGGCTTCGCCGACGAGGGGCGCGAGTACGTCACCGTCCTGGCGCCCGGCCAGGTCACGCCCGCGCCCTGGATCAATGTGATCGCCAATCCGGGATTCGGGTTCCAGGTGTCCGCGGACGGCGCCGGCTGCACCTGGGCCCGCAACAGCCGCGAGCACCAGCTGACGCCGTGGTCCAACGACCCGGTCGCCGACCCGACGGGCGAGGCGCTGTTCCTGCGGGACGAGGAGACCGGCGAGTTCTGGTGCCCCACGGCTTCCCCGATCCGGGACGAAGGAGCGACCTACATCGCCCGGCATGGCCGCGGCTACAGCCGGTTCGAGCACAGCTCCCATGGCGTCGATCTGCAGCTGCTGCAGTTCGTGCCGCTCTCGGATCCCATCAAGGTGTCGCGCCTGCGCATCCGCAATACGTCCGGGCGCACGCGGCGCCTGTCGGTCACGGGCTACGTGGAGTGGGTTCTGGGGCCTTCGCGCGCCGCCGTGGCGCCCTTCACCATCACCCGCGCCGACCCGCTCACCGGCGCCATCCTGGCGCACAACCCGTGGAACCCCGCGTTCGGCGCGCCGGTCGCCTTCGCCGACCTGGGCGGGCGGCAGACCAGCTGGACCGGCGACCGGCGGGAGTTCATCGGGCGCAACGGCGCACTGACGGCGCCGGCGGCGCTCGTAACGCGCGGGCCGTTTTCCGGCGCGCTCGGGGCAGGCCTCGACCCCTGCGCGGCCCTGCAGACCACGATCGAGTTGCCGCCGGACGGGACCTGCGAAGTCCTCTTCCTCCTGGGCGAAGGGGCGGACGAGGCCGCGGCGCAAGCCCTCATCGGCCGCTACCGCAGCGCCGATCTCGAGGCCGCCCTGGCCGACGTGCGCGCGCATTGGGACCGGATCCTCGGCGCCGTGCAAGTGAAGACGCCGGACCGGTCCATGGACGTCATGCTGAACGGCTGGCTGCTGTACCAGACCCTGGCCTGCCGGATCTGGGCCCGCTCCGGCTTCTACCAGGCGAGCGGCGCCTACGGCTTCCGCGACCAGCTCCAGGATTCCATGGCCCTGGTGGCGACGGAGCCCGGGATCATGCGCCAGCACCTGCTCAGGATCGCCGCTCGGCAGTTCGTCGAGGGCGACGTCCAGCACTGGTGGCTGCCGCACTCGGGCCAGGGTGTGCGCACGCGGATCTCCGACGACCGCGTCTGGCTGGCCTACGGGGCAGCGCACTACGTGCAGACGGTGCGCGACGCCGGCGTTCTGGACGAGATCGTCCCCTTCATCGAGGGGGCCGAGCTCGACGCGGGCGAGGCGGAGGCCTTCTTCCAGCCCGTGATTTCCGACAGGACCGCAAGCCTCTACGAACACTGCGCCCGCGCCCTCGACCACAGCCTCGACCTGGGCGGACATGGTCTCCCGCTGATCGGCGGCGGCGACTGGAACGACGGGATGAACCGCGTGGGAGAGCGGGGACGTGGCGAGAGCGTCTGGCTGGGCTGGCTGCTGCATTCGGCGCTGTCGGCCTTCATCCCGTTCGCCGAGGCTCGTGACGACCACGCGAGGGTACGATCCTGGCAGGCGCATGCCGAGGCCCTGGCTGCCGCTCTTGAGCGCCACGCCTGGGATGGCGCGTGGTACCGGCGCGGCTGGTTCGACGACGGCGCGCCGCTCGGCTCGGCGAGCAGCGACGAGTGCCGGATCGACTCTATCGCCCAGTCGTGGGCCGTGCTCTCCGGGGTCGCGGCCCCCGAGCGGGCGGCCATGGCCATGGCCGCCGTGGAGCGCGATCTGATCCTCGAGGACGAGAAGCTCGCGCTCTTGTTCACGCCAGCCTTCGACAGGACGGCGCTCGATCCCGGCTACATCAAAGCCTACCCGCCGGGGCTGCGCGAGAACGGCGGCCAGTACACCCACGCTGCGGCCTGGGCCGTGATGGCGTTCGCCACGCTCGGCGAGGGTGACAAGGCCGCCGCGCTCTTCGCCATGCTCAACCCGATCAATCACACCCGGGACCGGGCCGACGTGCACCGCTATAAGGTCGAGCCCTATGTGATGGCCGCCGACGTCTATGCAGCGCCGGGCCATGTCGGCCGGGGCGGCTGGACCTGGTACACGGGCTCGGCCGCCTGGATGCAGCGGGCCGGGATCGAGAGCATCCTGGGCCTGCGCCGGCAGGGGGATGTCCTCGTCGTCGACCCCTGCATCCCCAAGGCCTGGCCCGGCTTTAGCGTACGCCTCCGGCACGGCGCGAGCGTCTACGACATCGAGGTGCAGAACCCGGCCGGCGTGATGCGCGGCGTCCGCTCCGCCGAGCTCGATGGCGAACCGTTGGCTGCGGCGCCGTTGCATCTGCGCCTGCAGGACGACGGCCAGGCCCATCGGCTGACGATTCAGCTCGGCGCAGCGTCCATTCCCCAGCGGGGGGCCATCGGACAAGCCACGCGCGCCCGGGGAACTTGACGCTGATCAATGCCGATGCCGGCCGGTCGGCCAAGGTGATGCGACACTTGCACCCTTTCCGCCTCGCGGGCGTTGAGGTTGCGAGCCACGGCACGGATCAGGACGATGCACCAGACAGTCAGCTTCCGGGTCGTCGAAGAGCCCTACGGTTGGGCCGTTCGCGTAGGCGATGGGATGATGACGCCTTTCCGCTCCAAGGTGCTGGCCGTGCGCCATGCCAATGGCTTCGCTGACGCCCTGCGTCGGTGCGGAGCGCCTGTCGAGGTGGTTGTCGAGGAACGTCCCGCGGAAATCCGGACCCTTCCACGCCGGCGGCCCCGGTTCCTACCCTTCAGCTGAACACGCCTACCTTCGTCAGGCGACGCCGGAAGGCGCCTCGATCCGTTCGATGACAACCTGAGGCAGGAAACGGCGTACGCTCGTCGCCTCGCTGAGGTCGGTGCCGGGGACCAGGAGCGCGGCGGCTCCGGCGGCCGCGCCGTAGCGGAAAGACTCTTCCAGGCTCAGCTTCGACGCCAGCGCCCAGACCATGGCGCCCAGGAAGCTGTCGCCGGCGCCGACTGTGCTCAGGGGACGGATCGGCAGGGGCTGGGCGCGCCAGGCGGCGTCGGCGGTCACCAACAGGGCGCCCTGCGCGCCCAGCGTCAGGGCCACGACTTCGGTCCGGCCGCCTTCGACGAGCGTACGACACGCGCCGATCAGCGAGCGGTCCTCGTCAAGGGCGCCGCCAACCAGTTCGCGGAGCTCGGCCAGGTTGGGCTTGATCAGGTGGACGCGCTCGCGCAGCGCGGACTTCAGCGCCGGGCCGGAGGTGTCGAGCGCGAACCGCACGCCGCGGCTCTCGGCGATCTCGGCGACGCGGGCATAGAAGTCCTCGGGTGCGCCCGGCGGCAGGCTGCCGCTGGCGCAGATGAAGTCTGGCTTGAATTCCACATCGGCCAGTACCTTGAGGCACTTCATCCATTCGGCGTCGCGCAGGCGCGGACCTGGCAACACGAAGCGGTATTCCTCGCGGGTGGTCTCGTCGAGCACGGTCAGGTCTTCCCGCGTCTCGCCCTGCACAGGAACGACGACGCTCTCGACGCCTTCGGATCGAACGAGGGACTCCAAGCGCTGACCGACGAGGCCGCCGGCAGGATAGATGGCCACCGCCCGCGCGCCCAGCCGGTGGACGACCCGCGCGACGTTGAGACCGCCGCCCCCCGGATCGCGGCTCTCGGCGCTGCAACGCAGCTTCCGGGTCGGTTCGACCCGCGCCACCGAGGTGGAGATGTCGACGGCGGGATTGGCGGTCAGGGTCAGGACGATGGGCATGCAAGCACCTCCATGGCGGCAGCATGCATGACGGGCGAGCAGCGTCGTTGAGCCTCGTCAAGACCGGGTCCCCGCAGGTTGACCGGCATCAAGGCGTCGAGTGCGCCGTCGGTGGATCGTGTGTCCGACGGCGCCGCGGCGCGGCCTCTACCCAGGGCGACTCCCATGAAACATCCGTTCGCGACTCCGGCGCACCTCTCCCCCGACCTGACGCGGGTCCAGGCCTACTGGCGTGGCCTGCTGCGGGGCGAAGCCAAGATTCCGTTCTGGGACGATGCAACGCTGTCGGACCTGCCGGACCTCACGGATCGGCTGTTCCTGATCGACGTCTTCCAGGACCCGGAGCGCTTCCGGTTCGCGCAGGTCGGCGCCGCGATCGGCGGCCAGGAGCTTGGCGGGCGCTTCCTGGATGAGACGGACCTCGCCTGGCCCTTCGCGTTCCTGCGCTCGCAGTCCAGCGCCACCATCGAGGCCGCGGCTCCGACATGCTTCCGGCGCGAGGATCCCGCGCCGCAGGGGCGTTCGTACTCCCGGCTGCTGCTGCCCATGTGGGGCGACGGCCACGTGTCCATGCTGCTCGGCGCCGTGGACTTCGGCTGACGCCGGTCATGGGGGGTCGCGACGCGTCCACCGCTGATCGTCGGCAACTGGAAGATGCACGGCGTCACGGCGGATTTGACCGAGATCGGCGTCGTCGCGCGGGACCTGCTCGAGCGACCCACGTCAGCGATCGTGGTCATCTGCCCGCCAGCGACCCTGCTCGCCATCGCCAGCCGTGATCTCGATCAACGCAGGCCGCCGGCGGCCATTGACCCCGGTCAAGGCGCCCTGACGAGGGACGACGCCATGTGACGCCAGACCAAATCGAGGTGCGCCATGACCACAGAGGTGAAGTTCGGCGATGCCGCGCGCGAGCGACTGCTTCGCGGCGTCGATACCCTGGCCAATGCCGTCAAGGCGACGCTGGGCCCCAAGGGCCGCACGGTGCTGATCAAGACCGGATTCTCGGCCGCCAAGATCAGCAACGACGGCGTCACGGTCGCCCGGTCGGTACAGCTGTCGGACCCCGTCGAGGCCATGGCGGCGGATGTGGTGCGCGAGGCGGCCGCCCGAACCGGAGACCAGGTCGGCGACGGCACCACCACTGCCACGGTCCTGGCCCAGGCCATCGTCCGCGAGGGGCTCAAGGCCGTCGCCGCCGGGCTGAACCCGATGGACCTCAAGCGTGGCGTCGACCTCGCCACGGAGGCCGCGGTCAAGGACATCCAGCGCCGGTCCAAGCCGGTGGCGGGGCGCGAGCAGGTGACCCAGGTCGGTACGATCTCCGCCAACGGCGACGCCGCCATCGGGGCCATGGTCGCCGACGCCATCGAAAAGGTCGGTCAGGAAGGCGCCGTGACGGTCGAGGAGGCCAAGGGCACGGAGACGGCCCTGGAGATCGTGGAGGGCCTGCAGTTCGACCGCGGTTACCTCTCGCCCTACTTCATCACTGAGGCTGAGGGCATGCGGGCCGAGTTGGACGAACCGCTGATCCTGCTGCACGAGAAGAAGATCTCCGACATCAACGCCCTCATTCCGCTCCTGGAGATGGTGCTCAAGGCCGGTCGGCCGCTGCTGATCGTGGCGGAGGACCTGGAGTCCGACGTGCTGGCGACCCTCGTGGTCAACCGCCTGCGCGCGGGCTTCAAGGTCGTCGCGGTAAAGGCGCCGGGGTTCGGAGACCGTCGGCGCGCGATGCTTGAGGACATCGCCATCGTCGTGGGCGGCCAACTGATCACCGAGGACCTTGGCCGCAAGCTGGAGACCGTGACGATCGACATGCTCGGCCGCGCCAAACGGGTCATCGTCACGAAGGACGATACGACGCTGGTCGGCGGCGCCGGCGAGAAAGCCGCCATCGAGGCGCGGATCGCGCAGTTGCGACAGCAGGCGGAGAAGGCGACGTCGGACTACGACCGCGAGAAGCTGGACGAACGACGCGCAAAACTGTCCGGTGGTGTGGCTGTGATCCGGGTCGGCGGCGCGACGGATGTCGAGGTGAAGGAGCGCAAGGATCGCGTCGATGACGCCGTCCACGCCACCAAGGCGGCGATGGAGGAGGGCGTCATCGCGGGCGGCGGATTGGCCTTCCTCCATGCCGCGCGCGCTCTGGACGACGTCGAACCGGCCAACGACGACCAGCGCATGGGCGTCGACATCCTGCGCCGCGCCCTGGCCGCGCCGACGTTCGAGATCGCCAGCAACGCGGGGGTCAACGGCGCGCTGATTGTCGGCCGGCTGCTCGAGTCATCCGACGCCAACCACGGTTTCGACGCGCAGAACGGCGTCTACGGCGATCTCTTTGCGGCCGGCGTGATCGACCCGACCAAGGTCGCGCGCCTGGCCCTGCAGAACGCCGCTTCCGTCGCGGGCCTTCTGATCACCACCCAGGTGGTCGTGCATGACAAGCCCAAGCTGACCGGTCGAGGTCGCGGCGGGGGACCGGACGAGCTCGAAGGCCCGGAGGCCGAGTTCTGACCTAGGTTGGGGCCTTGCCGGGACCAAGGCGGCGATCGGGGAGCGGCGGGGCGCGCCCTGGCTGGGGCGGGCATGCGGCCCGCGCCGCTGCTGTCGCGACCGCCAGGAGAACCTCTGCGAAGACCCGGAGTTCACCGGCTGGACAGCAGGCGTTCTTCCACCGGCGCCGGGATCCCGCGAACCGCCGGGCCTGGGACGCGAGCGAACCGCTATCACCCTTTAGCACAGTCTCGGCCGTCTCGGCGTCGCCCTTGCCCAGAACGACTGCGCCCTCGCCAAGCGGGTTGCGGCGCAAGGAGGCCGACGCTCCGGGCTTCGCGCGTCGGCCGGCAGGGATCGTCTCGATCCGAGGTTGACCTGCATCAAGGCCGCATAGGCGAACACCGCTCATTCAAGTTTTCACGCAACTGAACGGGTGACGACATGCGGACGTTGAGATGGTTTTCCACGCCGCGCATGAACCTCATCCTTGCGGCGTTGGTGGTGCTCTTCGGAGTAGCGGCGGGCCATTCTGCGTGGGCAGCGCCGGGCTATTGGCGCTTCACCGGCAATGGCGTCAGCCCGCCCCAGTCTCAACTCGACGAGACCGACCGGGCCACACGCGCCACCGGCCGCGCCTCCGAGACCAGGGTTTCAGGCGCCTTCCAGGCGGCCAGTTCGGGCACCGGGTCGGTGGACCTGTTCCTCAAGAACGACGATGTCGATCGCAGAGGCTACCTGACCACGCTGAAGTTCAGCTTCACCACCGGGGCGGAGATGCGCACCCTGACGCCTGGGCAGAAGGTTCGCTTCAACGGCGGCCTGGTCATGGGTGGCAATGCCCTTTCCAAGGCCTTGCCGGCGAGCGGGACGGGCACAATCGCGGTCGACAATGGCGACTACTTCGTTTCCACGACCGGAGCGATCGACCAGCCGGCCAGCGCCGCGGGCGACTTCGTGGTCCCCAGCGGCGCGCCAGGAAGCACGCTCACGATCCATGTGGCGGCTCACATCGGATCCTACGGCGGTCTGAACGGCCGGATGGACATCGGCTACGAATGGGTGGCTGGCCCAGCACCCCAGCCTGGCCCAGCGCCGCAGCCCGGCCCGGTCGGCGGCGGCTCGTCCGGCGGCGGTTTCTCCGGCGTCTGGGACACCAGCGAAGGCGCCATGACCCTCGGCCAGAGCGGCGGCCAGGTCTCCGGGACGTACAGCCAGGACAACGGCCGCGTCGAGGGCCAGGTCGCCGGCGGCCGGCTCACCGGCTACTGGGGCGAGGACGGCTCGGACCAGCGGTGCTCGACCCAGCGTCTCGGAACCTTCTACTGGGGCCGGATCGACTGGGTCCTCTCCGCCGATGGACGGCGTTTCGAGGGCAAGTGGTCCTACTGTGAGGCCGAGCCCGGCGGCTCCTGGACCGGCGACCGCAGCGGTGTCGCCGGCGTCGCCCCGGCAGGCGGGCAGGCGCCCGTCGGAGCGGATCGCGCCGGCGCAGGCCCCACCGTTCCCGGGGGCTTGACCGGCGATCGCGGCGATCGCGGCGCCTCCCGGCCGCAGGTCGAACGCCTGCTGACGGACGTCAGCAATCCAGCCGCCTGCGGTGTCACCGACACCTCGGTGCTGGACCTGTCGGCGACCACCCACGTGACCCGCGTCGACATCTGGTATCACTGGGGTTCCGGTGAAGGCTCGGTGGGCTACACCCTGAGCGGCGATGGCCGCCGCTTCGCCAGCGGTGTGCTGAACCGCGCCGAATGCGATCCGTACCAGACGGCTTGGTGCGTGGCTCGCGGCGCCCCGAATGTCACCCTGCCGCCGGGCCGCTACGAGTTCAGGCTCGACCGCGCGAACATTTGCCAGAACGCCAGCAGCGGCGGGGCAGGGTTCATCAAGGCTTGGGGCCACGGACGCTGACCGGAGCGCCCGGGTCGACGGGGATGGTCGCGGACGCCGCGACGAAGGAGCACCCGGGACGATGTCGATCAATCGCTTGGCGGGACTGCTGGCAGCGCTGTCGCTCGTCATTCCGCTGGACGCCGCGCGGGGCAACGACTCTTCCGCCAGCCTGAGCACCGGGGGTCTGAAGTTCGAGCTGAACGACAAGGTCGAGATGACCTCGGAGGATCTGTTCCTTAGCCGGAGCCGCGTGCGGGTTCGCTATCTCTTCAGGAACACGTCGCAGCAGAACGTCGAGACCCTCGTCGCCTTTCCCCTGCCTGATATCCAGACCGGGGAAAGCGGCAACTACGTGGTCGACGCGCCGGATCCGATCAATGTCGTCGGGTTCGAAGTCTGGGTCGATGGACGCAGGATCCGCCCATCCGTCGAGGCGAAGGCGTGGAGCAACGGCGTGGATGTCACCGCCATCCTCCTCAAGCATCACCTGCCGCTGACCACGATGTTCCCGAACGACGTAGCGAGGAGCCGGTTCTATGGCGACCTGCGCCGCCTGCCGGAAGCGGCCCTGCGTGAGCTTGAACGCCACGGCGCGATTGCACGCTTCAAGGGCGACCCTGGTCAGCCGGTCGACGTCAATCCGCAGTGGACGACCAACATCACCTTCTACTGGCGCCAGACGTTCCCGGCGGGAAGGACCGTCGAGATCCGCCATGCCTACCGACCGGTCTCGCGCCATTTCTTCACCGACGTATCTGAAATCGAGAGTGGTGGAATGCGGACGAAATACTGTCCCGACCAGGCCTTCCTGGCCGCCGCCCGAGCCAGGGCCAGGCAGGGGACCCTCAGCGGAGTGGAGCTGCGCTACGTCCTGGGGACCGGACGAAACTGGGCCGGTCCGATCGGGCGCTTCACCCTCACTGTCGATAAGCAGGACCCCAAGGCCGTTGTCTCCACCTGCTTCGCCGGCCTGAGGCGGACGAGCGACACCACCTTCACATCGACGAAGCTCAACTTCCGGCCAAAGGACGACTTCGGCTTTCTGCTGCTGACCACGGTGAAAGCGCCGTGAGCGCTGCGGGCGGGCGGACGTCGCCTCTACGCCCGCCGAAGTCCTGGGGGACCGCGTTCCTGGTCGCGATCCTGATGGCCGGCGCGCTTCCCCTCGTCGCCGCCGGCCGAGCGCCCCACCGGACTGCGGCTGCGTCGGCGACGGAGACCTGGGCCACCTACGCCAACGAGAAGTTCGGAACTGTCGTCAGCTACCCGGCGTCACGATTCGCGCCCGAACCCCCGCCGGACGCCCATGACGGACGCAGCTTCACGGCGCGCGATGGCGCACGCCTTGCCGTCTTCGCGCACTTCAACGTCCTGAACGACACCACCGCCTCGCTTGAGGCGTCATTGACGGGAGAAGACTACGCCGCGATCACCTACCGCGCCCGCGGCGCGCTCTGGTTGGTCGTCTCGGGCTACCGGAGGATCGATGGCCGGCCCTCGGTCTTCTACGAGAAGCGCATCCTCTCAACGGATGGCGGCTTGGTCCACGGATTCCTGATCTCCTATCCGCTCGCTCTCAAGGCCATCTATGACCCGATAGCGATCCGCGCCGCTAAGTCCTTCGGGCCAGGCCGCTAGCCCGCGCCTGTTACGCGACAGATGCGTGGGCACGGCCCTCGACAGAGCCGCGACAGCCGGGTGAACTTACGGATGAGGAGGGCGGCCGCGCCTATGGCTACCGGTCGACCACCGGCGCCAGGAGGAGCTCAATGGCGGAAACCGAACGCAGATGGGTGAAGGCGCTCACGACGCAGGAGCGGGCCGCCTCCGCTCCGCCCTCGATCTGCCCGCGACCGACGAGGGGCCCCGCCCATGAGCGAGTATCAGTACTACGAATTTCAGGCTATCGATCGCCCCCTCGACCGAGCTGCCCAGGAGGCGTTGCGATCGATTTCGTCTCGGGCGCGGATCACGGCGACAACCTCATCGTCGGCATTTTTCCGGACGAGGCCGAGGCGTACGATGATTGGGACGACGGGTGCGGCTAGCTTGCTGCGCTTGCGCCGTTGCGCGGCGCCTCACCGATGCGGTCGCGCCAGGTCGCCTGCAAGGCCGCGCGGAATCACGGATGTGATTGCGCGATGGCGTGGTGCGAAGGGGTTCCCTGCCGTTCGCCGCGTCCGGCAAACCCGTGAGGGTCTCGTCGAGTCGGACACGGCGGCCTGTCCGGTCGCGGCGCCCGGTCCGCGCCGCGTCATTGCCGCCGGTTCTGTGCGCAGGAGAAGTACGTCGATGGTCGGGAACGCCCAACTCCAGGAACTCTGGGATCGCGAAGCCATCCGCGACTGCCTCTACCGCTACTGTCGCGGTATCGACCGCGCGGATGAAGCCGCCCTGCGGTCGGCCTACTGGCCGGACGGCACAGACAGCCATGGACCTTACCAAGGGAGCGCCGCGGGCTTCATCGAGTGGGCGTTGAAGACCCTTCCGACGATCGAGCGCGGGGTGCATCAGATCCACAACGTCCTGATCGAGTTCCGGCAGGGAGGCGCGGCCGTGGAGTCCTATTTCTCCGCCCTGCAGCGGCAACCTGGCCCCGAAGGCCGCATAGTCCAGTGGCACATGGCAGGCCGCTACGCCGACTGGTTCGAGAAGCGCGATGGCGAGTGGCGCGTCGCGCATCGCACCGTGATCTTCGACTGGGTCGAAGAGACACCCTTGCCGCCCGGGACCGAGGCCGAACGCTTCGGCCCGAGAAAGCCGGTCGGCGCTCGATTTCCCGATGATCCCGTCTATGCGCTGCTGAACTATGCGCCGCCCATTTGAGTCTCGGATGGGCCGGCCGTGTGGCGCGAGCGCAGCGCCTGGAGCCCTTCGCCACCCCGGCCCCGCCCGCGATTATCAGAGGTGTGATTCCGGGACGCCCGAAGCGCGGACCGGCGCAGGGGCCCGCCCGCGCCCATAGGGTGTGCCGATGACCCTGGAGATCTCGATCATCGGCGAGAACCGTTGCCGGCTCGGCGAGTCCCCCGTCTGGGACCCCGAGCTGAAGCGGCTGTTCTGGACCGACGTCCTGGCGCCGGCGGTCTGGAGCTACGATCCGGCCACGGGGCGGCAGTCGGCGATCGGCGCGCCGGACGTCGTGGGTAGCGTGGTGCTGGGCGCGCCGGGTTCGCTCATCGCCGGCCTGCGCCGCTCGGTCAGCCGCCTGGACCTAGCCACCGGGGCCTTCTCCGCGATTCTGACGCCCCCAGGACTGACCGAGTCCGAACGGCTGAACGACGGCAAGACCGATCGCCGGGGTCGCTTCCTCGCCGGGTCGCTCGTCCCCACCGGGGTGCATCCGCCGCCGGGCAAGCTGTTCCGGTTCGCGCCGGGTCGCCCGCCGGAGATCCTCGTGGAAGGCGTCGAGATCTCGAACGCCATCTGCTTCAGCCCTACCGGCGACCGCCTCTATTTCGCCGATAGCCTGCGCATGGCGATCTGGACCTATGCCTACGATCCCGAGACCGGAGCGCTGGGCCCCCGGGAGACGCTCGTCGACACCACGCCCCTGGGCTCGGCGCCGGACGGGGCGACGGTGGACGCCGAGGGGCGGATCTGGGTCGCCCTGGTGCAGGCCGGACAGATCGCCTGCATCAGTCCCGAAGGGCGGGTCGAACGGCGGATCGACCTGCCCGTGCCGTTCCCGTCCTGCCCCGCCTTCGGCGGCGAAACCCTGAGCACGCTCTATGTCACCGCGATCGCCGACTCCGGAGGCCGCCTGGTCAGCGACCATCCCGACGCGGGGCGGCTGATGGCCGTGGACGGCTTGGGCGTCGCCGGGATCGCCGAGACGCGCTGCTCTCTCTGAGGGGCCGTCAAGATTTTCATATGCGATCTTGTCCGGTTCCGGGCGTCCGGCGGGGACAGGCGAGGGCGGGTTCCTAGACGGTGACGGCGCTCACCATCCCTGAAGACAGGCCGCCCATGGATCTTGCCCTCGACCCCGCCGACCTTGCCTTCCGCGATGAGGTCCGCGCGTTCTTCGCGGAGAACACGCCGGCGAGCTTCAAGCCGCGGGTTCGGGCCGGCATGCGGCTCGAGCCCCCCGAGTTCGTGGCCTGGCAGAAGCTGCTGCATGCGCGGGGCTGGGGCGCGCCCTCCTGGCCGAAGGAATACGGCGGGACGGGTTGGACCCCTACCCAACTGTTCATCTTCGAAACCGAGGCGGCGCGGGCCGACGCCCCCGTCCAGTACCATCAAGGCCTGGAACTCATCGGGCCGATCATCTTCACCTTCGGCAACGCCGAGCAGAAGGCGCGCTATCTGCCGCGCATCCTGTCCAGCGACGACTGGTGGTGCCAGGGCTATTCGGAACCCAATGCCGGCTCGGACCTCGCGTCCCTGACCACGCGGGCCGTTCGCGACGGCGATCACTACGTGGTCTCGGGCCAAAAGTTGTGGACGAGCTACGCCCAAGTGGCGAACCGGATGTTCTGCCTCGTGCGGACCGACCCGGACGCCCGCAAGCAGGCGGGGATCTCGCTGCTGCTGCTTGACATGGACATGCCTGGCATCAGCATCCGGCCGATCATCACCATGGACGAGATCCACCACACCAACGAGGTGTTCCTGGACAATGTGCGGGTTCCCGTCGCCAACCTGATCGGCGAGGAGGGCCAGGGTTGGAGCTACGGCAAGGTCCTGCTGGACCGCGAGCGTGGGGTGACCGCCGCGACGACGCTCAGGCTGAGCCAGCAGGTGCGGGGGGCGCGCGCGGCGGCCGCGGCGGCGCGCACGGCCAGGGGGCGCCTGATCGATGATCCGGTGATCGCCGATCGCCTGGCCCAGCTCGAGATCGAGGTGACCGCCCTGGAGATGATGGTCATGCGCACCATGGCCGAGGCCGCCTCGGGCCAGGACTCCGGGCCGCGCGCCTCCATGATCAAGGTCCGCTGGTCGGAGCTGCTTCAGGAGGTCACCGAGTTCTGGGTGGAGGCCCTGGGCTATGACGCCGCCGCCTTCGCCCAGCTCGACGAGGCCAATGCCGCCGGGGAGCCATGGCCCATGCTGGGCATGCTCTATTCCAGGGTCACCAGCATCTACGGCGGGGCCAACGAGATCCAGCGCAACATCATCGCCCGGCGCGCCCTGGGCCTCTAGAGAAGAGCCGCATTCCGATGAACTTCGATCTCACCGACGAGCAGCGGCTGCTGCGCGACAGCGTCGATCGCTTTGGCCGCGAGCATTACGACTTTCCCGTCTGGCGCGCCCGCGTCCTACGGGGTGAGGGGTTCGATCGCGGGCTTTGGCGGCGCATGGCCGCGCTGGGCTGGTTGACGCTGACGGTTCCGGAAGCCCAGGACGGCTACGGTGGCTCGGCGATCGATACGATGGTGGTCATGGAGGGCGTGGGACGGGCGCTTATGCTCGAGCCCTACGTGGGCTGCGGCGTCATCGCGCCCGCGCTCCTGCCCCATCTGGCGCCCGGCGGGCACAGTGCGCTTCTGGCCGAGATCATGGCGGGTGAGGCGGTCCTGAGCCTGGCGGACGCCGAGCCGGGCGCGCGCTACGATCTCGTCGGCGTCGAGACGCGGGCGGAGCAGCAGGGGGATAGCTATGTGCTCACGGGCGAGAAGAGCCATGCGCTCGATGGCGCCGAGGCCGACTGGTTCGTGGTCCCGGCCCGGACCGCCGGCGCGCCCGGCGACGCCCAAGGGGTGAGCCTGTTCCTGGTCCCGAAGGCCGCCCCTGGACTCGCAGTGCATGGCCTGCGGGCCATGGATCATCGGCGGAACGCCGCCCTGGCGCTGGACGGCGTGGTCGTCGGCGCGGACGCGCTGATCGGGGCCCGGGACGGAGGTTATCCGCTACTCCGCCATGCCGTCGACCTCGCCATCGTGGCGCGCCTGGCCGAGGCGCTGGGCGCGATGGAGGCGGCCTACGAGCAAACCCTCGTCTATCTCAAGACCCGGCGGCAGTTCGGCCAGGTCATCGGCAGTTTCCAGGCCTTGCAGCATCGGGCCGTGGACATGGCCATCGCCTGCGAGGAAGCCCGCTCGATGACCTATCTGGCGACGCTGTCGCTGGGCGCGGAGCCCGCCGAACGGTCGCGCGCCATCGCGGCGGCCAAGGCGCGGGTGGGGCAGACCAGCCTTTTCGTGGCCCGCCAGGCGGTGCAGCTGCATGGGGGGATCGGCTTCAGCGACGAGCTGGCCATCGGCCACTACCTGAAGCGGCTGACCATGATCGACATGGCCTTCGGCAACGCCGCGCACCACCGCGCCCTCTACGCGGCCCAGGCCGCGTAGAGGGGCGCACCGTCACGAGAAGGAGGTCGCCAGGCCGCCGTCGACGGTCAGCACCTGGCCGGTGACGAAGCTGCTGTCGTCGCAGGCGAGGTAGCGGACCGCCCGGGCGATGTCCTCGGGTGTGCCCAGCCGGCGCATGGGCGTCTGGTCGATCCGCGACTGCATCTTCTCCGCGGAGACCACGGCGCGGACGCCCTCGGTGTCGACCGTGGACGGGGCGACGGCGTTGACCCGCACGCCCGAAGCGCCCAGCTCCGCGGCGGCGGAGCGGGTCAGGCCGCAGACGGCCGCCTTGATCCCGCAGTAGAGCAGGGCGTTGGGAATACCCAGCAGGCCCGAGACCGAGGCGATGTTGACGATCGAGCCGCCGCCGGTCCGCGCCATCACCGGGGCCGCCGCCTGGATGCCCCAGACCACGGCGTTGAACCCGACGCCCAGCATGCGCGCGGCGGTCTCCTCGGTGATCGCCTCGATCGGCTCGTAGCGGTTCCACATGGCGTTGTTCACCAGCACGTCGAGCTGGCCGAACGTGTCGGCGGTCCGCTCGATCGCCGCCCGGACCGCGCCGCGGTCGGAGACGTCCGCTCCGATCGCCAGGGCCTGGCCGCCCGCCGCCGTGATGGCGTCGGCCGCGCCCTGGGCCCAGGACTCCTTCAGGTCCACCACGGCGACGGCGCAGCCTTCCGCGGCGAGCAACTCGGCCGTGGCGCGCCCCAGTCCCCGTGATCCGCCGGTCACCAGGGCGACGCGGCCCTCCAGTCGTCCGCCCATCGTTGCGCTCCATCGTTGCCTGAGCGCCCAGGCTTATCGGCGTCGGCCGCCGCAGCGCCGCGGCGAGGGCCCCGCGCGCGCTTTATCGCCCATGTGAATATTCGGCCGAGGCTCAGGCGAGGCCTTCGCCGCGCAGCGCACGTCGGCGGATCATCTCGCAGGGCTCGCCCGCGGTGTTCCGGCGCGCGAGCAGGGCGCCAAGGCCCTTGACGACCCGGTCCAGCCCCATCTGGTCGGCGCAGCGCAGGGGTCCGCCCTTCCAGGCCGGGAAGCCCAGCACCGTGGTCCAGACGGCGTCGAGCAGGGCCGGGGTGAGGTCGGTCCGATCCTGCAGGATCTCCGCCGACCCGTTGATTGCGGCCAGCAGGCAGCGCTCGGCCACGGTGTCGTCCGCGATGGGGTGGCGGCTGAAGCGCTGGAAGGTCGCGGAGCCCTGCAGCAACTGGGCGACGATGGGATCGAAGGTGCGGGGGGCCGCGCCGCCGTCGTCCGGCCGGAACCAGCCCGGCGCGGCGCCGCCAAGGCGTTGCGCGTCGACCATCAGGTCCAGGGTCGGGGAATAGGACAACCAGGGCCCCGGCGAGCCGGGGGTCGGGGCGTCGAGGAAGACGGCGTCCAGCCCCAGGCGATCCGACTGGGCGAAGGGGCCCTCGGCGAAACCGAAGGCCGTGAGGCAGCGATCGACCTGTCCGGGGGTCGCGCCCTCGTCCAGCAGGTGGATGGATTCCCGCAGCAGCGGCCACCGCAGCTGTCGGGCGAGGTCCTTGATGCGTTTCGAGGTTCCCCAGGCGGACAGCGCAGTCTCGCCGGCGTGGGCGTAGGCGAGACTGCGCGCCTGTTCGTTCCGCAGCAAGGTGTCGGCCAGGCGCGCCGTCTCGGTCATGGCGCGCCGCAAGGGGAGCCGGATCGCCGCTTCCAACGCCTGGAGCGCCACGAGCGGGACGGTCTGGTCGGGCTCCTGGCGACGATGCTGCAGCCGGAGCCGGAACAGGTCGGTGGCGGCGGCTTCCACATCCAGGCTTCGGCGGGGGACGGGTTGATCCAACAGCTGATCGGCCAGTCCGCGGGCGGCCGCCAAGGGGTCCCGACCGTCGATGACGTCGATCAGACCGCAGGCCGCGGCGGCGGCGCTGTCGAGGGTGCGCCCCAGCAGGATCATCTCGGCCGCCATCCCCATGCCGACCAGCCGCGGGAGCCGCTCGACGGCGCCATGGCAGGGCAGGCGGCCGGCGGCGAGGTCGGGCAGGGCGAACCGCGACCCCGGGTCGGCCACCCGGGCGGCGCAGGCCAGCGCGAGTTCCAGGCCCGCCCCCACGGCGTCACCCTGGACCGCGGCGATCACCGGCGTCCGGCAATCGGCGACGGCGTCGACCACGAGCCGGAAGGCGCGCCGGGAGTCCCCAGGGCCTTCGTCGAACAGGTCCTTGCCTTGGAGGATGATGCCGTGGACGTCCGGGCGCGCATCCAGCTCGCCCAGGGCGTCGGCGAACAGGCGCTGCTCCTGCGGGTCCCAGTGACACGGCGCGGGCCGTTCCATGTGCAGGGTGGCGATGGCGCCACGCACCTCGACGGCCCCGATCGCCAGCGCCGGTTCGGCGGCGGCGTCGCGCTGCCGGAAGTCCCAGGGATTGCTGAGGGCGTTCATGGGCGGCGGCGCCCATGGCGAACCGGCCGACACCGGTGGCGCGCTTCGCCCGACTTGGTCCGTTCCATTCCGTTTCCCCCGTCCGGCTGTCTTTGCGCAGCGCCGCCTGGCGGCGGCTATCGGAGAGTATCGGGGACAGGGTGTCCCTCGCGCGGCCACGCTTCAACCCTCCCGGCGCGTGGACGCGCCATTATCAGCTATGTGAATTCCGCGCCGCCGGGCGGCTCCGCGCAGGAACCCCGCCCAGCCCTCGCTAGCCTCTCCGCGTCGCCGTCGGGTTCGGTGGATTTTTCGGGGGTCACATGCTGGGCTTGATGCAGGACACGCCGCTCGTCCTGTCCTCCCTTATCGACTACGCGGCGCGGTTCCATGGCGAGGTGGAGGTGGTTTCGCGCGCGGCGAACGGCATGATCGAACGCTCGAACTACGCCGGGGTGGCGGCCCGGTCGCGACAGCTCGCGGCGGCGCTGCGCTCGTTGGGCGTCGAGCCCGGCGCGCGGGTGGCGAGCCTGGCGGTCAATTCGACCCGGCACCTGGAACTCTACTATGGCGTCACCGGCGCGGGCGGCGTGCTGAACACCATCAACCCGCGGCTGTTCCCGGAGCAGATCGCCTACATCCTCGACCACGCCGACAACGCCTACGTCTTCTTCGATCCCGCCTTCGCCGGCCTGCTGGAGCCCCTGGCTCCCCAGGCGCCCCAGGTGCGAGGCTATGTGGCCCTGTGCGCGCGGGCCGAGATGCCGGACGCCGGGCTGCCGAACCTGATGTGTTTCGAGGATCTTCTGGCGGGCCAGCCGGACGACGCGCCCTGGACGCCCGTGAGCGAAAACGCCGGGGCCATCCTCTGCTACACCTCGGGCACCACCGGGCCGCCCAAGGGGGTCCTCTACAGCCATCGATCGCTTGTGCTTCACGCCTTCTGCGCCATGGCCGCCGACGGCATGGGACTCTCGAACCGCGACAGCGTGCTGCTGGTGACGCCGCTCTTCCACGTCAACGCCTGGGGCATCCCGTTCGCGGCGGCGATGTGCGGCGCCAAGCTGGTCCTGCCAGGCGCGGCCCTGGACGGCGAGAGCCTCTACACGCTGCTGCGCGACGAGGGCTGCACCTTCTCCTTAGGCGTGCCGACCGTCTGGCTGGGCTTCCTGGAGTTCATCGCGGCGCACGCCGAGCGCCTGAGCCTCTCCAGCCTGGCGCTCGAGCGGGTGTTGGTGGGCGGCTCCGCCGCCCCGCGGGCGATGATCGAGAGATTTGACTGGCTGCTGGGCGTCTATGTGATCCATGCCTGGGGGATGACCGAAACCAGCCCCCTGGCCACGATCGGGACCCCGCTGGCGCAACACGCGAAGCTGGACCGGCAGGCGCGCTACGACATCCAGGCCCGACAGGGGCGCGCGATCTACGGCGTGGAGTTGCGGATTCTCGACGCCAAGGGCCTCCCGGCGCCGTTCGACGGCGAGACCACGGGCGAGCTGCAGGTGCGCGGGCCCTGGGTGATCCGCCAGTACTTCAAGTCCGAGACTCCCGCCGTCGACGCCGAGGGCTGGTTCACCACCGGGGACGTCGCCAAGATCTTCCCCGACGGCTCCCTGCAGATCACCGACCGATCGAAGGACGTGATCAAGTCGGGCGGGGAATGGATCTCGTCCATTGACCTCGAGAACGCCGCCGTCGCCCATCCGGAGGTGCGGGAGGCCGCGGTGATCGGCGTCCCGCACCCACGTTGGCAGGAGCGTCCGCTGCTGCTGATCGTGCCCCGCCCGGGCGCCGCGCCGACCCGCGAGAACATCCTGGCGTTCCTCGAGGCGCGGGTCGCCCGCTGGTGGCTGCCCGACGATGTTCTGGTGGTGCCCGAGCTACCCCACACCGCCACGGGCAAACTCCTCAAGACCGTCCTGCGCGAGACCTATCGCAGTCATCTGTCGGGGGCGGCGTGACCGTGCCGAGGGTCGTGATCGTCACCGGCGGCGCCGACGGGATCGGCTGGGCCGCGTGCCGCCGCTTCGCCGCCGCGGGAGACCTGGTCGTCGTGGCCGACCGCAATGGCCCGGGCGCCGAGGCGCGGGCGCGGGAGCTGGGCGCAGGGCATATCGGGCTGGCGGCCGACGTCTCGCGGGAGGCCGACGTGGTCGCGATGGTGCAGGCCTGCATGGCGAGGCACGGTCGTCTCGACGTCCTGGTGAACAACGCGGGGGTCATCGACGCCCGCGCGACGCCGATGCTGGACCAGACCGTCGAGGCGTTCCGCGACCTGATGGGCATCAATGTCACCGGCGCCTTCCTGGCGGCGCGGGAGGCGGGCCGCGTGATGCTCGGGCAGGGGCGGGGCGCGATCGTCAACCTGGCCTCGGGCGCGGGGATCGCCGCGGTGCCGTACCGCAACGGCTACGGGGCCAGCAAGGCGGCGGTCATTTCCCTGACACGCACCCTGGCCTGCGAATGGGCGGCGTCCGGCGTCCGGGTCAACGCGGTGGCCCCGGGCTATACGCGCACCGAGATGGTCGAGCGCCTGATCGCGGGCGGCAAGGTCGATCCGGACCGGGTAGCGGCGCGCATTCCGCTGGGCCGCATGGCGGCGCCTGAGGAGATCGCCGAGGTCATCTTCTACATCGCCTCGGACAACGCCTCCTATGTGACCGGCGCGCTGGTCCCGGTGGATGGCGGCTTCCTGGCCTTTGGTGGAACCGGGGCGGCGTCGATGGCGCCCGCGCCGCACGCGCCGCGCCGAGACCGGCGTGGAGTCGTCGTCACCGGAGCCGCATCTGGAATCGGCGCGGCGATCGCCCGCGACTTCGCTCGCCACGGCGACCGCGTCCTGGTTTTCGACCGGGACGAGCCGGCGGCCCGGGCGCTGGCGGCCGAACTGGGTCCGGACCACCTCGCGGCCGGCGGCGACGTGCGCGACGAGGCCGCCGTGGAGGCGGCGATCGCGGCCGCGGCCGCGGCGTGGGGCCGCATCGACGTGCTGGTCAACAACGCCGGTGTCGCCGAGGCCTTCAAGCCGACCCTTGACCAGAGCCGGGCGGAGTTCGAGGCGGTGTTCGACGTCAACCTGACCGGGGCCTTCATTGCCGCGCGCGCCGCCGGACGCCGCATGTCGGACGGGCAGGGTGGGGCGGTGATCAACCTTGGCTCCATCGCCGGCCTGGCCGCCTTGCCGCGCCGCAACGCGTACTGCGCCGCGAAGGCGGGGATCGGGATGCTGACGCGGAGCCTGGCCTGCGAATGGGCGGAGTTGGGGATCCGCGTCAACGCCGTGGCTCCGGGCTACATCGAGACGCCGGGCCTGCAGGCGCTGCAGAGCACGGGGGACCGTCGCCTCGACGCGATCACGCGGCGCACGCCCATGGGTCGGCTGGGGCAGCCGCAGGAGGTCGCCGATCTCGTGCGCTTCCTGGCCTCGGACGCGGCCAGCTACGTGACCGGGGCGGTGGTCAGCGTCGACGGCGGCTGGAACGCCTTCGGGGACGCCATCGAGGCCTAGGACCAATCGATATTCAGCAGGCGGAGGTGGTTTCGCGTCCTTCCTCCTCGATGGAGGAAGGGTAGGGATGGTGGTGGGCGCAGGGCGATGGGCGAAGACCGAGGTCGGCGCCGACCTGAACGTTCTGCGGAATCTCAGCAGCCACACCACCACCCAACCCTCCTCCATCGAGGAGGAGGGCGAGGGGTTTCAAGGCGCTGCAGCACCTCCAGCGCCGCTCACCGGAGGCCTCGTGTCGATTGCCCCTAGACCGCGACGACCTCCGGCTCGGCGGGCTCGTCGTCCGGGGCGGCGACCGGCAGCGCGAGCTTCCGCTCGTACTCGGCGATCGCCTCGCGCATGACCTTGATGATCTCGCTCTTCTGGCGGGCGATCCGGCTGTTGAGGCCGCCCACGCCGATGGTCAGCGGCATGCCGTGCGGGCTCTTGGGCAACGGCATCGCCAGGCCCGCGGCGTCCGGGATCGGGAAGGCCGCCAGCAGGCTGTAGCCCTCGCGCCGGATCCAGGCGAGCTGCTCCGATAGTTCTTCCAGATTGATGCGCTTCGAGCGGCCGTGTTCGTAGGCGTTGATGTGCCGGCACAGCTTGTCCACGGTCTTGGCCGGCATGCCGCTCAGCAGGACGAGACCCGCCGCCGAGTGGGTCAACACCCGCATCGAGCCCTCGGACGGCGGCGCCTTGTAGGGATGGGCCGGCTGCAGGACCCGGATGTGCTGGATGAAGATGTCGTTCTGCGAGGACAGCACCACCGTCTCGTTGGTGCGCTCGAAGATGGTGTCCATCAGGCCGAAGACGTCGCCAGCGCCGTACAGATAGTGGTTGATCCAGTCGCCCAGCGCGGCGACCCGCGGGGTCGGGAAGTAGGTCCGGCTGGGACGGTCGTAGTTCAGGTAGCCCAGCACGACCATGCTCTTCAGGAGCGACGTGGTGCTGGACTGCGGGTAGGACAGCTTCTCGAAGATGTACTTCAGGCGCAGCGGGGCGCGCTGCTCGTGGAACAGCTCCAGGACCTCCAAGGTCCTGGCGGCCGACTTGATCGGATCTCGACGCATGGCCTGCCCTGATGACGCCGCGGATGTCCCGGCGGCGCGGACGCCGTCCGGTCTCTGCGTTGGGAATGGAGGCTAACCAGCCTGGACGCTCCAGGCGAGCCCCTTCCGGTCGTGCGAAACTCATATGGGATTTTCGCGAGGCCGCCGGGCGCCGCCGTGGTGGTCGCTCGACGGGCGGCTAGCTTCCGCACCAGCGCGCCGGGAGTCAGGCGCAAAGGACGAGGGAAGCGCAGGCCATGTCGAAGGTTCGGTTGGAAGTCGCGGACGGCATCGCCGTCGTCACGCTCGACAATCCCCCGGTGAACTCGATGCCCATGGAGGTGGTCGAGGAACTGACCCAGATCTTCGACACCTTCAACGACCGCGACGACGTGCGGGTTGTGGTGGTGACCGGCGCCGGCAAGCTGTTCTCCGCGGGCGCCGACCTCAAGCGCAGCGCCGATGGGTCGGAAGCCGCGCTCGGTTACGAGTGGCGGCGGATGCGCGCGGTCCGCGAGGTCAGCTACAGCATCATCGAGTGCAAGAAGCCGGTGATCGCCGCGGTCAATGGCGCGGCCCTGGGCGCCGGGCTGGGGATCGTGGCCAGCTGCGATATCCTGGTGGCCTCGGAGACTGCGGTGTTCGGCCTGCCGGAGATCGATGTCGGCCTGATGGGCGGCGGCAAGCACGCCATGCGCATCCTGCCGCATTCCCTGGTCCGGCGGATGGTGCTGACCGGGTACAGGGCGCCCGCCCAGGAGCTGTTCAACCGCGGTGTGATCGAGGCCTGCCTGCCGGCCGACGAACTGATGCCCTTTGCGATGGAGATCGCCCGCCAGATCTCCGCCAAGAGTCCGCTGGCGGTCGCCTACGCCAAGGACAGCCTGGCCGCGATCGAGAACATGACCCTGCGTGACGGCTACCGTTACGAGCAGAACAACACCAACCGCCTGAAGAAGAGCGACGACGCCAAGGAGGCGGTCGCCGCTTTCGTGGAGAAGCGGCCGCCGGTCTTCAAGGGCCGCTGACCCGCCCTCGATCCTTCACAAGCGGGAGCTCCCACCATGGCGTGGAACTATGGCGACATCCTCGATGCGGTCGCGCGCGTGGTTCCGGGTGATCGCCCGGCGCTGATCTGGGGCGAGGATCTCGTCACCTGGGCCGACTTCGATCGCCGGACCAACAACGTGGCGCGCCAGATGGTGGCTCATGGCCTGCGGCCCGACGATCGCGTGGCGATCCTGTGCCGCAACCACCCGGCGTACATCGAGGCGGTGGTCGCGGCGCTCAAGTCGCGGACGGTCAACGTCAACATCAACTACCGCTACACGGCCGACGAGATCGTCTACGTGATGGAGGACAGCGGGGCGTCGGCCCTGTTCTATCAGGACAGCCTCGACGCGACCCTCGACGAGCTGAAAGCGCGCCTGCCGGGCGTGCGGCTGTGGATCCGGATCGAGAGCGACCGCCGGTCCCAGGTCGCGCCCGAGGGCGAGGCGTCCTTCGAAGCCTGGGCCGCGAGCGGCGAGGGCGCGCCCTTGAACATCGTTCGCTCCCCGGCCGACAGCTATCTGCTCTATACCGGAGGCACCACCGGCCGACCCAAGGGCGTGATATGGCGGACCGGCGACGCCCGCGAGGTGCAGCTGGAGTCCCCGCTGATCGCCAGGCGGCCCGCCGACCTCGCGGAGCACGCCGCCATGGTCCGCGACAATCCCGCGCCCAGCCGGACGATCCCGGCCTGTCCCCTGATGCACGGGGCCGGGAGCAACGCGGTGATCGGCGAGCTGATGGCCGGCGGCGGCGCGGTGCTGCTGCCTTCCGACCGGTTCGACGCCGACGAGCTCTGGCGCGAGGTCGAGCGCAACCGGGTCACCCGCATCGCCATCGTGGGCGACGTGTTCGCGCGGCCCATGCTGCGGGCGCTGGACGCCGCGCCGGGACGCTACGACCTGTCGAGCCTGAAGGTGATCTCCTCGGCCGGCCTGATCTGGAGCGGCGAGGTCAAGGCTGGGCTCCTGGTCCATCTCCCGGCGGTGAGCCTGGTGGACATCCTCGGCGCTTCGGAGGCCTCCGGCTTCGGCTATTCCGTGGCGGTCGCCGGAAAGGTTCCCGCCACCGGCGTCTTCGCGCCCGCGCCCAAGACGGTGCTCATCGACCCCGACACCGGCGCGGTGCTGCGCCAGGGGCAGATGGGGGAGGGCCTGCTCGCCCGCTCCGAGCCCGTTGCCGCTGGCTACTATCGGGACGAGAAGAAGACCGCCGAGACCTATCGCGTGATCGACGGGGTCCGCTACGCCGTGCCCGGCGACTTCGCGCGGTTCGATGCCGAAGGCCGCCTCATGCTGATCGGGCGTGGCGCCCTGTCGATCAACACCGGCGGCGAGAAAGTATTTCCCGAGGAGGTCGAGGAAGCCCTGAAGCTCCAGCCCGGGGTCGAGGACGCTCTCGTCGTGGGCGAGCCTCATCCCACCTGGGGCAGGTCGATCGTAGCCATCGTCAAGTCGACGCCGGAGTTCGACGAGGCCGCCGTGCGCGACGGGCTGAAGAAAACCCTCGCCAGCTACAAGCTGCCCCGGCGCTTCCTGCATGTGGATCAGGTGCCGCGGCACGAGAGCGGCAAGTCCGACTATCGGTCGGCGCAGGGCCTTGTTTCCGGCGACGCCCCAGGCGGATGAATCCAGCTCAAGAGCACGCCGGACGCGCGATCAGTCCTGACAAATATCGAGAATGAAATATCCGCGGCGCCCTTGGGTCAACGGACCCGATTTCCGGGAGCATCGCACAGACTGTCATTCGCCGTCGTCCTCCGGGACGCCACCAGCGAACCAAAACAACCGGGCCGCGTGTGTCGTGATGCTCGAGAACGGGGGGATTGAATACATGAAGTTGCATCGCGGACGTTCGCAAGTCTTTGCTGGCGGGGTGTCGTTCCTGGCCCTCCTCATCGCCATGCCCGCCCTGGCCGCGGCGGCTGAGCCCGCCGGCGACGACAACGTGCTCGGCGAGCTGGTCGTAACGGCGCAGCGCAAGGAAGAGTCGCTCCAGAAGGTTCCGATCGCGGTGTCGGCCTTTTCCCAGGCCTCGCTCGAGGCCCAGAAGATCGACGGCGGCGCCAACCTCCAGCGCGCCGTGCCGAACGTGACCTTCTCCAAGGGCTTCTACAGCGGCTACAATTTCCAGATCCGCGGGATCGGCACCAAGCAGACGTCGGTCACCGGCGACTCCTCGACCGGCGTGCATTTCAACGGCGCCCCGCTGACCGAGAACCGGTTGTTCGAGGCCGAGTTCTTCGACGTGGAACGGGTCGAGGTGCTGCGCGGGCCTCAAGGCACCCTGTACGGCCGCAACGCGACGGGCGGCGTGGTCAACGTCATCACCGCCAAGCCAACCGGGGACTTCGAGGGCGAGATCCGCGGCGAGGTGGGCACCTATGACACCCGTAAGCTGCGCGCCATGATCAACGTGCCGCTGATGGGCGACGTCCTGGCCCTGCGTCTGGCGGGTACGACGCTCAATCGCGGCGGGTACGCGACGAACCTGGTCACCGGCAACGACGTCGATGGCCGCGACCTCTACTCGGTGCGCGCAAGCCTCGGCTTCAAGCCCTCGGAGACCTTCCGCGCGGACCTGGTGTGGCAACATTTCCAGGAAGACGACGACCGCCTGCGATCCGGCAAGGGGCTCTGCACTCGCGACAACGGCCCGGCCAGCGTCGGTTCGACCGCGGTGACGAACGCCGTGGTCCGAGGCTTCCTCAGCCAGGGCTGCACCGACGGCTCGATCTATGCGCCCGCGGCGACCGGCAAGCCCAACTCCCTGGCGACCCTCTATGGCCTGCTTGCACTCACCCGCGGCCTGGCCACCGGCGACCTCTACGGCGGGACCCGCTCGGCGGACCTGAGCACGGTGGAGTCGCTCATCGACCCGCGCTACCGGGCGAAGGAAGACGTGATCACCCTGAACGCGGCCTGGGACGTCACCGAGGGCCTGCAGCTGAACTCCCTGACCTCGTACTACAAGGGCCAGTACAACTCGCAGCAGGACATGAACGGCTTCCAGCCGTCGGCGGCCTTCAACAGCACGGCTCTCGCACCGGGCGGGGTGGTCAACGACCCGCAGCTGGGCGCCTTCAACCGGATCATGCTGTACGATTCAAACCAGCACCCGGCCAAGCAGTGGTCGCAGGAGCTGCGGCTCCAGTCCGACTTCTCAGGCCCGCTGAACTTCAACCTCGGCGCGCTCTACCTGAACTACAAGGTCACCCAGGACTTCTACATCCTGTCGAACGCCTTCACCTACGCGGCCTTCGCCGCCGCGGGCGGCGCGCCCTGTGCGTTGAACTCCACCTGCATCTACATCGAGCCGAACCCCGAACCGACCCTGAACGGCCACGGCAACTATCTGAGCCATCAGCCCTACAAGCTGGTTTCGAAGGCGATCTTCGGCGAGGTCTACTACCAGCTCAGCGACACCCTGAAGCTGACCGGCGGCCTGCGCTACACCGACGACGAGAAGACGCTCTACGCCTTTCCCGTCAAGCTGCTGAACCCCGGGTCCGGCATGCCGCCCGGCGTGCCGTCGCAGTACCGGGCGCAGTTCAAGGAATGGACCGGCCGGGCCGGCTTCGACTGGCAGCCGGACCTGGCGATGACCGACCGGACCCTGGTCTACGGCTTCTACTCGCGAGGCTACAAGGGCGGCGGCCCGAACAACATCGGCCAAACCCTGGGGCCGCGCCCGTTCTACGATCCTGAGTTCGTCAACGCCTATGAAATCGGGACGAAGAACACCCTGCTCGGCGGCTCGCTGCTGCTGAACGCGTCGGCCTTCTATTACGACTACAACGGCTACCAGATCTCCAAGTTCGTGAACCGCATCTCCACGACCGAGAACATCGACGCCACCATCCGCGGCCTTGAACTGGAAGCCATCTGGGAGCCGGTGAACGATCTGCGGTTCAACGGATCGCTCGGCCTGCTGAAAACCAAGATCAAGAGCGGCGCCTCCATCGATCCGCTCGACCGGACGCAGGGCAACCCCTCGCTGAGCTATGTGAAGACCTCGGCCGCCGCGGGCTGCGCCGTGCCCACGGCCGCCCTGGCCAACCTGGTGGCGATCATCCAGCAGAACCCGGGCGCCCCGACCATCGCCGGCGTCTCGGGTGTGCCCACGGCGATCCTGGGGGCCTGTTCCGGCGCCTTCACCTCGCTCGGCGTGGTTCCCACCGAAGGCGTCGCCGCCAACCTCAAAGGCAACGACCTGCCGGGTTCGCCCGAGTGGACGGTCTCGCTCGGCGCGCAATACACCTGGGAGCTGCCGAACGGCTGGAACGCCGTCGTCCGCGGCGACTACTACCGCCAGGGCGCGTCGTACTCGCGGGTGTTCAACGATGTCGCCGACCGGCTGAAGGGCTGGGACAACGCCAACATCTCCCTGCAGCTGGCGAACGACGAGAAGGGCCTGCAGATCGAGGCCTATGTGAAGAACCTCTTCAACGATCGGCCGATCACCGACACCTTCTTCGTCGACGAGGCCCTGGGGCAGTTGCAGGACGCCTTCATCCTGGACCCGCGGATCATCGGCGTGTCGGTGAGCAAGCGCTTCTAGGCGAACCCCAGTCCTCCCCCTGGGCGCCTAGGCGGCGGCTCCGAAAGGAGCCGCCGTCCTTCTATGTCGCCACCCGCGTTCCCGCGCAGCCTGGCGTCCTCCGCGACCATCACATTGGCGATAATGATCGGCTCACGGCGTCCGGCCTGCCTCGGCGGCGCGCGCTCGGCGCATTGAAGGCTGTCCGGGGCGCGCGCCCCTTCACCGCGGAGCCGGCCCGTGGCCTCAGTCGCCCCATTGTTCCAACCCTTCCACCTCGGCGACCTGCGCCTGCCCAACCGCATCGTCATGGCGCCGATGACCCGGTCGCGGTCGCCGGGCGGGACGCCGGGACCGGATGTCGCCGCCTACTACGCGCGGCGCGCGCGGGCGGGCGTCGGGCTCATCGTCACGGAGGGGACGGTGGTCGAACGGCCCGCCTCGTCGGACGATCCCCATGTGCCGCGCTTCTGGGGCGCGGACGCCCTGGCGGGATGGGCCGAAGTCGTGCGGGCGGTCCATGCGGAGGGCGGTCGCATCGTCCCGCAGCTCTGGCACGTGGGCGCAACGCAGGGTCGGCGCTCGCAATGGGCGCCGGACGCCGCCGTGGAGAGCCCGTCCGGCCTGATGGCCCCCGACCAGCCGTTCGGCGCGGCGATGACGGAGGCCGACATCGCCGACACCATCGCGAGTTTCGCCAAGGCGGCCGGTGAGGCCCAGGCGCTCGGCTTCGACGGGATCGAGATTCACGCCGCGCACGGTTATCTCATCGACCAGTTCTTCTGGGCCGGCTCCAATCTGCGGACCGACGGCTGGGGCGGCCGGACGGCTGCGGAGCGGACCCGCTTCGCGGCCGAGATTGTCCGGGCCGTCCGCCGGGAGGTCGGCGGGCGCATGCCGATCCTGCTGCGCCTGTCCCAGTTCAAGCAGCAGGATTATGAGGCCCGGCTCGCGTTCGACCCGGCTGAGTTCGAGAGCTTCCTGGCGCCGCTCTGCGACGCCGGCGTGGACGTCTTCCACTGCTCGCAGCGGCGCTTCTGGGAGCCGGCGTTCGAGGGTTCGAACCTGAACCTGACCGGATGGGCCCGCAAGCTCAGCGGGCAGCCCGCCATCACGGTCGGCTCGGTGGGACTCAGCGGCGACTTCATCACCGGCTTTGGCGGAACCGCCTTCGCCCCGGCGTCGATCAACGGACTGCTCGAGCGGCTGGAGGCCGGCGAGTTCGACCTGGTGGCGGTGGGCCGCGCCCTGCTGGCCGATCCGGAATGGGCGGAAAAGATCCGCTCAGGACGGACCCACGAGCTGCAGCCCTTCGACCTCTCCCGGCTGGAGCGCCTGCACTAGGCGTCAGGCGCTCCCCTACGCTTCGACGAGGCTCGGCGATCGCGCGAACGAGAAGCCGCGGTAGCCGTTGGCCGTCACGTCCTCGCAGATCTCGCGATATTTGTGGAACCCGCCGGAGTAGAGGCTGAAGACCCGCGGCTTGCCCTCGACGTTGGCGCCCACGTACCAGGTGTTAGCCTTGGGCATCAGCGACTTCGCCGCCAGCGCCGAGATCGCCTCCATCCAGTCCGCTTCCGATTGCGCCGAGGCCTCCACCGTGGCCAGACCGCTCCGGCGCATATGGGCGATGCAGTCGGCGATCCAGTCGGTGTTCTGCTCGTCCAGGGTGACGATGTTGGCCAGGGCCGCGGGGCCATTGGCGCCGCAGATCATGAACAGGTTCGGGAAGCCTTCCATGGCCAGGCCCAGATAGGAACGCGCGCCGTCGCGCCACTTGTCCGCCAGGCGCCGGCCGCCTCGGCCCTGGATATCGATGGACAGCATGGCGCCCGTCAGGCCGTCGTAGCCGGTGGCCATGATCAGGACGTCCAACTCGATCTCCCGGCCGCGTGTCTGCACGCCCCGCGGCGTCAGGCGGACGATCGGGTCCTCGAGCAAGTCGACGAGGTGGACATTCGGCCGGTTGAAGCTCTCGTAGTAATTCGTGTCCAGGCACGGCCTGCGGGCGAAGATCGGGTAGCCTCGCGGCTTCAGGCGCTCGGCCGTGTCCGGGTCTTTCACGACCTCACCGATCTTGCCGCGCACGAACTCGGCGACGATCTCGTTGGCTTCGGCATTGGTCAGCAGGTCGGAGAAGGTGCCCAGGAAGGCGAGCCCGCCCCGTCGCCACGAATCCTCCATCAGCTCAAGGCGATCCTGCGGCGTCACGCTGAAGAGCGGGCGGGTGGTCTGAGGCCGGACCCCGCCGATCGCGGTGTTGCGCGCCGCGGCCCGGAGCGCGGGGTAGTGACGCTTCACCTGGGCGACGTACTCGGCGTCCAGGGGCTTGTTGCGCATGGGCATGGTGAAGCTCGGCGTCCGTTGGAACACGAACAGCTCCTGGGCCTCCTCAGCGACGACCGGAACGATCTGGATGCCCGTGGATCCCGTGCCGATGACGCCCACCCGCTTGCCGGCGAAGCTGACCGGCTCGCGTGGCCACCGGGCGGCGTAATGGATCTCACCCTTGAAGCCCTGCGCGCCCTCGTAGCCGGGGTCCTTCGGCACGGACAACGGTCCGGTCGCCATGACGCAATAGGTCGCCTCGAGGACCTCGCCCCGCTCGGTATGGACAACCCAGACGCTGCGGGCCTCGTCGAACCATGCGCGCTCGACGCGCGTGTCGAACTGGAAATCCTTCCGGAGATCGAGCCTGTCGGCGACGAAGTTGGCGTAGGCGAGGATTTCCGGCTGGGCGGCGAACTGCTCCGACCACGTCCATTCCTGCTGGATCTCTTCGGAGAACGAATAGCTGTAGTCGATGCTCATCAGGTCGCAGCGGGCGCCCGGGTAGCGGTTCCAGAACCAGACCCCGCCGACGTCGGCGCCGGCCTCGATCCCCTGCACCGTGAGGCCCATGCTTCTCAGCCGATGGACCATGCACATGCCGCCGAAGCCGGCGCCGATCACCACGGCGTCCAGTTGTTTCGTGCCGTCGGCCGCCCCCGCGGGTTGCGCCAAGCTTCCGTCGCTCATCTGTCCTGCGTCCCTGCTCGATGGTGTCGAGCGTTGTTGCTAGCAGGGCGTGGCGGAGCCTTGAGGCCCGGTGTCGAAGGGCCGCGAAACATCACATCCGTGTCGATGCGGTCGACTTTCGTTTGGGGCGTGCGGCTCAAACCGACCAGGCGCCCGACGGACTTGCCTTGGCTCTTCCGTTGGCGGCTCCACGAGAGAGCTTCGGCGCTAACGGATCTGGATTGGCTCACCGGCCGAATTGTAGGCGGCAAACTGTCCGATGGCGCCGAGGCGCACGGCGTTGACCATCTTCTCGAGCGCGGGATCGATCTGTGACTGGGTCGGAGGTCGGCCACCGAAGCCGGACAGGCCCGCCGCGAACACCACCTGCCACGGCGGGCCTGCGCATCGGGACTCCGCCACCAGGGCGTCGAAGTCCGCCACATCGACGGGCGCCTTGTCCACGCACATGAGCGGCGTGAGCGCACCGCCTCTTCCGGCCAGGAAGCGCTCTCGCTGCTCGTCCGTGGGATGCTCGGGGGCCTCGGCGCCGGCGAAGACGAACAGCAGGCGTTGCGGCTCGGGCTGATCGGCGGCGGCCCGCAGCAACTGCTGGAAGTGCGAGCCTTGCGTCATGGCGCCTATCCTGGGCTGCGACGGCCCGCCGCGCCTTGAGACATGTCAAGCGCGCCGGCTCCCGGCTCCGCGACGTCCTGACTTGATCGATGGCAAGGTGTGCGGCGCCTGAAATCCCTAGGCTCCGGCGGGACTTGGGAACCCTTTTTGCATGACCGTCGCCCTACACGTAGCTGGACCATCCCCCGCCGCCAAAGGCCGCAAGGCGCCAGGGATCAATCCCGACCTGCCGTTCTATCCCCTGTCGATCGCGGTGCTGACGATCTCGGACACCCGAACGGAGCAGACCGACACCTCCGGCGGGCTCCTGGCGGACCGCCTGCGGACCGCGGGCCACGCGCTGGCCGCCAAGGCCATCGTGACCGACGAGGTGGGGGCGATCCAGGCCCAGGTGCGCGCGTGGGTCGCGGACCCTGCGATCGACGTGATCCTGACGACCGGAGGCACCGGGTTCGCACCGCGTGACGTGACGCCGGAAGCCGTGCGGCCCCTGCTGGCGCGCGTGATGGACGGCTTCTCCGTCGTGTTCCACCAGGCGAGCCAGACCACGGTGGGGGTCTCGACCCTGCAGTCGCGGGCGCTCGCGGGGCAGATCGACGAGACCTTCATCTTCTGCGTGCCGGGCTCGACCGGCGCCTGCCGCGACGCCTGGGACCTGGTGCTTGCCCTGGAATTCGACAGCCGCTTCAAGCCCTGCTCGCTGGTGGGCCAGATCCCCCGCTATCGCGGCGTCTGCTCGTGATCGGCTTCGACGAGGCCAGTCGGCGGGTCGCGGGCATTGCCACGTGCTTGGCCGCCGAACAGATCGCGTTGGACCTGGCGTCGGGACCGACGCGCCTGCGGCTTGTCGGGGAGTCGTTCGCCGGCTCGCCAGGCGGCGGTGCGCGGCTGGAGCGTCTTTGCGTTCAGGTCGGGGGCAGCACGTAGAGCCGCTGGTTCTCCAGCCGGACTCGACCCTGCATGTCGGCCTCGGACATCAGTCCAGGAACGGCGCGAAGAGCTCCTCGTTCTCGAGCCGCATGTGTTCGCGCAGGTCGGCGTCCAGCTTTCGGCAGAGCTGCGTCAGCGCCCGCCAGGTGTCGCAGGCTCCGGGCGGGCTCGCGAAGTCGTGGGTCAGGGTCCGCAGCCGGATCAGCTGCTCCTCCACATCCAGGTGCTCGGCCATCATCCGCGCGATCGGAAACCGCACCATGGGGCTGCCGCCGGCCCGAAGCATCGGGAACAGCACCTGTTCCTCCCGCTGCTGGTGGCTTTCGAGGTCGTCGAGCATCAGGGCCAGGAGATCGGCCAGGCCGCGCGGGCATTCGGGCTCGGCGACATGCACGGCCTCGACCTTGCGGGCCAGCGCGATGGCCTCGGGGAACTCGCGGCGATGGGTGTCGTGATAGCGGGTCTGGATCAACTCGATCAGGGCGCCTGCCTCGGGACGCTGCGGCGCGCGCGGGTCCGGGGTCATCAGGGCGCAGCGGATCGGCGCGCTTTCGGCGTGGGTCCGGGTGGGGGCGAGGCCGGCGTCGTCGGGCACGGGGAGACTCCTTTGCGGCCACCGTAGGCCAGGCCATTTCCCCGCACCTTGAAGCCGGCCCGCGCCGCGCTTGATGTTGGATAAGCGCCGCCTTGCCGCCCCATGGGGCCGCGCTTTGCGCGAGCTCAAACGGGAAGGTGGCAGAATCGCCCAGTCTCGCCGCCCTTCTGGAGGCAATGGCCATGGCGTTCGACAGCCCGTTGGCGGGCGAGATCTGGTCCAGCAAGTACAACTTCAAGCCGGCCGCGGGGGCGGGGGACGGGACGCTGGAGGGGACCTGGTCGCGGGTGGCGACGGCGCTCGCGGAAGCCGAGGTTCCCGACCTGCGCGCGCCGATGCTGGAGCGCTTCGAGGCGGCCCTGCGCGACCACCGCTTCCTGCCCGCCGGACGGATCTTGGCGGGCGCCGGAACCGCCCGGGCCGTGACCCTCTTCAACTGCTTCGTCATGGGGCGCATTCCGGACGACCTCAGCGACATCTTCGCCCATGTGAGGGAGGCGGCCATCACCCTGCAGCAGGGCGGCGGCGTGGGCATGGACTTCTCCTCGATCCGGCCGGCGGGGGCGCCGGTGAAGGGCGTCGACGCCGACGCCTCGGGCCCCTTGAGCTTCATGGACGTCTGGGACGCCATGTGCCGCACGATCCTTTCCGCGGGCCAGCGCCGCGGCGCGATGATGGGCTGCCTGCGGATCGACCATCCGGACATCGAAGCCTTCATCGACGCCAAGCGGGATGGCGCGCGGCTGCGCAATTTCAACCTCTCGGTCCTGGTGACCGACGCCTTCATGGCGGCCCTGGCGGCGGACGCCGACTGGCCCCTGGTGTTCGAGGGACAGGCGATGGGGTCGGTCCGTGCGACCGACCTCTGGGGCCGGCTCATGCGCGCGACCTACGACGCCGCCGAGCCCGGCGTGATCTTCATCGACCGGGTGAACGCCCAGAACAACCTCGGCTATTGCGAGACGATCCTCGCCAGCAATCCCTGCGGCGAGCAGATGTTGCCGCCGTACGGGGCCTGTCTCTTGGGCTCGATCAACCTGGCGCGGCTGGTGGCGACCCCCTTCCAGGACGGTGCGGACCTCGATCTCGCGGCGCTCTCGGCGCTGACGCACACCGCGGTGCGGATGCTGGACAACGTCATCGACGTTTCGCGCTACCCCCTCGAAGCCCAGGCGCTCGAGGCGAAGGCCAAGCGGCGGATCGGCCTGGGCGTCACCGGGCTGGCGGACGCGCTCGTGTTCTGCGGCGTGGCCTACGGCAGCGAGCGGGCCGTCGAGCTGACCGGCCGATGGCTCGCGACGATCAAGCGCGAGGCCTACCGGGCCTCGGCCGAGCTCGCGGCGGAGAAGGGGAGCTTCCCGCTGTACGACCCGGCCATTCTGGGACGCCCCAACCTGGCGAACCTCGACCTGGAGACCCGGGACCTGATCGCGCGGCACGGCCTGCGCAACGGCTGCCTCACCTCGATCGCGCCGACGGGCACCACCTCGCTGCTGGCCGGGAACGTCTCGTCCGGGATCGAGCCGGTGTTCGCCTATTCCTATGTCCGCAAGGTGCGCCAGGCCGACGGCTCGCACCGGGAGGAGCCGGTGGAGGACTATGCCCTGGCGGTCTGGAAACGGCTCCACGGCGAGGCTCCGCCGCCGGAGGCCGTCTTCGTCAGCGCCCAGACGCTGAAGCCGGAGGACCACGTGCGCATGCAGGCCGCCGCCCAGGCCCAGGTGGACAGCTCGATCTCCAAGACCGTCAACTGCCCGGCGGACATCGCCTTCGCGGACTTCAGCGACATCTACCTCCTGGGCTGGCGCAGCGGCTGCAAGGGGATGACCACCTACCGGCCGAACGCCATCACCGGCTCCATCCTGTCGGTCGACCCCGAACCCGCGCCGACCAGTGGACCGATCTTGACTCCCCGGCCGGAAGCGCTGGAGGGCGCCACCTACAAGCTGGTGTGGCCGGAGAGCGCGCACGCCGTCTACGTCACCCTCAACGACGTCGAGGAGGACGGGGTCCGTCGGCCCTTCGAGATCTTCATCAACTCCAAGAACATGGACCACTACGCCTGGACCCTGGGTCTCACCCGGATGATCTCGGCGGTGTTCCGGCGCGGCGGCGACGTCGGCTTCGTGGCCGACGAGTTGAAGGCGGTGTTCGACCCTCGCGGCGGCGCCTGGCTGGGCGGGCGGTACGTGCCCTCGCTGCTGGCGGCGATCGGCGGCGTGATCGAGCGCCATCTCGTCGCGACCGGCGCAAGCCTGGCCGCCGAGCCGCCGGCGGCCGCGATCGCGCTGGCCGGCCAAGCCGGACAGGCCTGCTGCCCACGGTGCGGCGGCTTTGAACTGATCCGGACGGAAGGCTGCGACAGCTGTCTGTCCTGCGGCTACTCCAAATGCGGCTAGGGCGCTTGACCCGGGTCAAGGCGTCCGCCGGCGTTTCCGGCTAGAGGCGAGGGCATGACCAGCACCGCCGCCGCGCGCCGCGCCTACGCAGGTCCGGCCCTCTTCAGCTTCGGCTTTCGCCCCTTCTTCTTCTTCGGCGCGATCTGGAGCGCGGTGGTCGTGCCGCTCTGGCTGTTCAGCTACTTCCATGGCGGATCGGCCGCCCTGACCCGCGAGTGGCACATCCACGAGATGATCTTCGGCTTCCTGGGCGCCGTGATCGCCGGCTTTCTCACCACGGCCGTGCCCAACTGGACAGGCCGCATGCCGGTCATCGGCCTGCCGCTCGGCGGGCTGGTGTCGCTCTGGGTCCTGGGTCGCATCGCCATGCTGTTCCAGGACGTCCTGGGCACGGCGTCGGCGGTGATCGACAGCCTGTTCTTGCTGACCTTCGCGGCCGTGATCTGGCGCGAGGTTCTCGCGGGCCGCAACTGGCGCAACCTGCCGGTCTGTGGCCTGATCACCCTGTTCGCCCTGGCCAATGTGGCCTTCCATCTGCCGATCGGAGCCGCCGTCGATGTCGGGGTCCGCCTCGCACTGGGCGCCGCGACCGTGCTCATCGGGCTGATCGGCGGACGGATCGTCCCGAGCTTCACCCGCAACTGGATGAAGGCGCGCGCCCTGACGCCCGAGCCGGCGCTGTTCGGGAACGTCGATCGGGTCGCCCTCGGCTTGACGGTGGTCGGCGCGGGCCTCTGGATGATCGCACCCCAGACCCCGGTGACCGGTTTCGCCCTCATGCTGGCCGGCCTGGCCCAGCTTGTCCGCGTCGCGCGGTGGCGCGGCTGGCGCGCGGCCGGCGAGCCTCTCGTCTGGATCCTGCACCTGGGCTACGGCTGGCTGGGGGCGGCGCTGTTGCTGCTCGGCGGCGCCTCGTTCGATCCGGACATCGTGCCGCGCTCGGCCGGCATCCACGCCCTGACCGCAGGGGCCGTCGGCGTGATGACCCTGGCGGTGATGACGCGCGCCACGCGGGGCCACACGGGCCGCCCGCTGGCGGCGGACACGGTCACGACGGCGATCTACCTGGCGATCAACGCGGCCGCGTTGCTGCGTGTGGCCGGCCCGTTCTCCGGCGCGAGCCAAGGCCTCCTGCTGACCGCATCGGGGCTGGTCTGGTCGCTGGCGTTCGGCGGATTCGCGATCGCCTACGGACGGATGCTCCTCCTGCCGCGACCACGGCCGGCTTGACGGGGGTCAAGGCGCTCGCCGGACAAGGCTCTATGATTTCAGGGTCGGACTTTTGTCCGGCGACATCTGCTCCGAGCGTTCCGGCCTGTCGCGCACTCGCGCCAAGGGCGGACCGCCGAGCCGGCGGCAGCCGGCAAGGGTGACGTTGGAAACGCCGTCGCCTCCCGCGCTTGGAAAGGAGCCAAGTCTTGAACGACCTCGTCGACGGCTTCGGCCGGCGCTTCCACTACCTGCGTCTCTCGGTCACCGAGGTCTGCAACTTCCGCTGCACCTATTGTCTGCCCGACGGCTTCAAGAAGACGGCGCCGCTGACCTTCCTGACCCCGCTGGAATGCGAGCGGGTCGTGCGCGCTTTCGCCGAGCTGGGCGTCTCCAAGATCCGGTTGACCGGCGGCGAGCCCAGCGTGCGCCGGGACTTGCCCGAGATCATCGCCCGAACGGCCGCGGTCCCCGGCGTCGAAAAGGTCTGCATCACCACCAACGGCTGGAACCTGGATCGCCAGATCGGCGGCTGGCGCGACGCCGGCCTCACCAACCTGAACGTCAGCATCGACAGCCTCGATCGCGAGACGTTCCAGCGGATCACCGGCCACGATCGGTTGCCGTCCGTGGTCGCGGGCCTCGACCGGGCGCTGTCGCTGGGCCTGCCCAATGTGAAGGTCAACGGCGTCCTGATCCGCGACACGGTCGAGGCAGGGTTCGAGGCCTTCACCGACTTCGTCCGCGAGCGGCCGGTGGCCGTGCGGTTCATCGAGCTGATGCGCACCGGCGACAATGCCGAGTACTTCGCCGACCAGCATGTGCCGGGCGCGGCCCTGACCCATTGGCTCACGGCGCGCGGATGGCGCCCGCGTCAGCGCGCGTTCGACGACGGTCCGGCCATCGAGATGGTCCACCCTGACTATGCGGGCCGGATCGGCCTGATCGCGCCCTACGCCGCCGGCTTCTGCGACAGCTGTAACCGCCTGCGGATCACCGCGCGGGGGCAACTGCGCCTTTGCCTGTTCGGCGAGCTTGGCGTCGGTCTCAAGGACCTTCTGGAAGTGGATGCGCCGGAGGCGCTGCGCGCGAGGATCCTGAAGGCGCTCGCCGGCAAGCCGGCTGGGCATCGGCTGCACCAGGGCGACAGCGGCGACACCCGGCAACTGGCCCAGTTCGGCGGCTGAGCTCAGGCGGCGCGAACGCCCTTGCCGGGCAGGGGCCAGCGTTCGCGCTGCGCCTTGCCGGTCAGTCCGTCGGAGACAGGTTGATGGTTGTCGATCAGGGGGTCGGGCTTGGCCAGGCGTTCCAGCACCGCGGGCCGGGTGATGGTGACCATCGGCCCATGAACCTCGACGCCGTAGTCCGCGAGGGCGGCCAACGACCGCGACAGGTTTTCCGGCGTCATGCCCAGGAGCGACGCGAGCATCCGCTTTTCGTGGGGGAGGGCGAACCTGGCCTCGCCGCCCTGCCGCAGCCGCTGGGTGATGAGGTAGTTGGCCAGCCGCTCCAGCCCGCCGCGCAGCTTCTGGTTCTTCAGGGTCCGCACCAGGCCTCGATAGCAGCCCGCCATTTCCTGGGCGACGGCGCAGGCGAAGCCCGCGTCTTCCGTCATGACCCGGCGGATCGCCGTGCCGGAGAGCATCAGGATGTCCGAGCGCTCGACGGTGCGGGCGCTCATCAGGCCGTCCGCGTCCAGGACCACGGCGGCCAGGATGAAGGTCGAGACGGGACGCAGGACCGCGAGCGTCGTCTCCTTGTCGTTCCAGGTGCCCTCCAGCTCGACGATGCCGTCCAGCAGGACATAGAGGAAATCGACCTGGTCGCCCTCGAGGAGCAGGGTGGTGCCGGAGGGAAACCGCTGCAGGAAGGCGCCGCCGGTGAGCGTGCGGAACGTCTCGCTCGAGCATCCGGAGAACAGGGGCAGGGCCCTGACCCGATCCAGATCGCCGTCCCTCATCCGCGCGCCTCAATAGATGCCGGCCCGATGAGCCCAGTCGGCGTCAGATGCCGCGTCGGCGCCGCGCGCGCCTTGATCCATGTCAATCGCTCAGCCGGCTTGATACTCGTCAAGCGAATAGATGATCTATGTTTAGTTACGAATCGATTCACGTAAAAGGCGTCGAAATACGAGCCATTGTGCTGCAGAGCTTCTCGTCGATTCTTTGGGTGATTGACCTTCGTCAAATGATTGGAGTCGAGAGTACTGCACTGAGACGGTGATGCGGCGCGCGCTTTTTCGCGCCCAGATCCGAGGTCGCCGTGACCAACGCCTCCGCCCCGATCATACCCGGCGCCCGAGCCGCCCTCGGCATGAGCACCTTCGCCTTCACCGCCTGTTTCGCGGTGTGGACGGTGTTCTCGATCATCGGGATCAAGATCAAGCAGGAGCTGGGCCTCAGCGAGGCCGAGTTCGGCCTGCTGGCCGGAACCCCCATCCTGACCGGATCCCTGATACGCGTCCCCCTCGGCATCTGGGCCGACCAGAAGGGCGGCCGGCTGGTCAACCTCGCGGTCATGCTGTCGGCCGCCCTGGCCACCTGGCTGCTGTCCTACGCACACACCTATCCGCAGTTCCTGCTGGCGGCGCTCGGCGTCGGCGTGGCCGGGGGCAGCTTCTCGGTCGGGGTCACCTACGTCTCGAAGTTCTTCGAGAAGGGGAGGCAGGGCACGGCGCTCGGCATCTTCGGGGCCGGCAACGTCGGCGCGGCGGTGACCAAGTTCGCGGCGCCGTTCGTGATGCTGGCGTTCGGCTGGCAGACCGTCGCCCAGGTCTGGGCCACGGCGCTCGCCGTCATCGCGCTGATCTACTTCTTCACGACCCGGGACGATCCGGACCTGGTGGCCCGCCGGCGCACCGGCGCCAAGGCGACCCCGGCGCTGATGCAGCTCGAGCCGCTGCGCAGGCTGCAGGTCTGGCGCTTCGCCCTCTACTACTTCTTCTGCTTCGGCGCCTTCGTGGCCCTGTCGCTGTGGCTGCCCCATTACCTGGTGGCCGTCTACCATCTGCCGCTGATCGCCGCCGGCATGCTGGCCGCGGCCTATTCGATCCCCGGCTCGCTGTTCCGGGTCTTCGGCGGCTGGCTGTCCGACCGGATCGGCGCGCGTCGGGTGATGTACATCACCTTCGGGGTCAGCGTCGTCTGCACCTTCCTGCTCTCCTATCCGGCGACGACCTACATCGTCGACGGCATCGACGGCCCGATCACCTTCCGGCTCTCGCTCGGCCTCATCCCGTTCGTCATCCTGCTCTTCTGCCTCGGGTTCGCCATGAGCCTGGGCAAGGCGGCGGTCTACAAGCACATCCCGGTCTATTACCCCGACACCATCGGCTCGGTCGGCGGCCTGGTCGGCATGATCGGCGGCCTGGGCGGCTTCCTGCTGCCCATCGCCTTCGGCGCGCTCAACGACCTGACCCACGTCTGGACCAGCTGCTTCATGCTGCTCTTCCTGCTGGTGGCGGGCGCGCTCGGCTGGATGCACCTGGCGATCGGACGGATGGAGCGCGCTCGCACGCCCAGCCTGCGCGAGCTGCCCGAGCTGCCGGAAATGGCCGGCCTTCAACCCAACCCGCAGCCCGTGCGCGCCGCCGCGCCGCCGAGGGCCGCCGCATGACCTCTCGAGGGAGAACCACCCCCATGGCCAAACCAGGTCACCTGCTGACCGACTGGCGCCCGGAAGACCCGGACTTCTGGTCGCGGACCGGCAAGCCCATCGCCAACCGCAACCTGTGGATCTCGGTCCCGAACCTGCTCCTCGCCTTCTCGGTGTGGATGGTCTGGTCGATGGTGGTGGCGAAGCTGAAGCTCGTGGGTTTCAAGTTCACCACCGAGCAGCTCTTCTGGCTGACGGCCCTCCCGGCGCTCTCGGGCGCGACGTTGCGGATCTTCTACAGCTTCCTGGTCCCGATCCTGGGCGGCCGGCTGTGGACCACGATCTCGACCTTGTCTCTGCTGATCCCCGCGGTCGGAATCGGCCTGGCGGTGCAGAACCCGCAGACGCCCTACTGGGTGTTCGTGGCGCTGGCGCTGGGCTGCGGCCTCGGCGGCGGCAACTTCGCCTCCTCGATGTCCAACATCTCGTTCTTCTTCCCCAAGAGCAGCAAGGGCAACGCGCTCGCCATCAACGCCGGCTTCGGCAACCTCGGCGTCAGCGTCATGCAGTTCCTGGTTCCGGTCGTGGTGACCCTGGGGGCCTTCGCCCCCGTGGTCGGCGCGCCGCAGATCGCCGTCGAAAAGGGCGTGGAGAGCCAGGTCTGGTTGCAGAACGCCGGCTTCGTCTGGGTTCCGTTCATCGTCGCCGCGGCGGTCGCCGCCTGGGTGGGGATGAACGATATCGCCTCGGCCCGCGCCTCCTTCGCCGAGCAGTCGGTGGTCTTCAAGCGCAAGCACAACTGGGTCATCTGCTGGCTCTACCTGGGCACCTTCGGCTCGTTCATCGGCTTCTCGGCGGCCTTTCCGCTGCTGATGAAGACCCTGTTTCCCAGCGCGCCGGTCATGCAGCTGGTGTTCCTGGGCCCGCTGGTCGGCGCGGCCTCGCGTGCGCTCACCGGGTGGGTCTCCGACAAGTACGGCGGCCAGAACGTCACCCACTGGGTGTTCCTGGCCCTGGCGGCGGGCGTTGTCGGCGTTCTTCACAGCGTCGGCGGCTTCGGCGCCGTCTCATCCTTCCCGCTCTTCTCCGCCAGCTTCATGTGGCTGTTCTTCTGGACCGGCGTGGGCAACGCCTCGACCTTCCAGATGATCCCCGCGATCGTCCGCGCCGACATGCCGCGTCTCCTGCCGAACACCGACGGTCCGGCGCGTCTGAAGGCGGCCGAAATGGAGTCGGCTGCGATCGTCGGTTTCAGCTCGGCGATCGGCGCCTTCGGGGGCTTCTTCATCCCCCTGGCGTTCGGCAACTCCATGAAGGTCACCGGCGGCCCCGCCACGGCGCTCTTCGTGTTCCTCGCCTTCTACCTCAGCTGCGTCGCGGTGAATTGGGTCTTCTACGGCCGCAGGACTTCGCTGCTGCACGCTCCGCAAACCCCGAAACTGGAAGTCGCGGCATGAGCCATACCCTTGACCGCCTGGCGTTCTTCACGCGCAAGACCGAGCTGTTCTCGAACGGTCACGGCGTCCTCAACGACGACGATCGCACCTGGGAGCAGGCCTACCGGGACCGCTGGCAGCACGACAAGGTCGTGCGCTCCACCCACGGGGTGAACTGCACGGGCTCGTGCTCGTGGAAGGTCTACGTCAAGGGCGGGATCGTCACCTGGGAGACCCAGCAGACCGACTATCCGCGGACCCGTCCCGAGCTGCCCAACCACGAACCGCGCGGTTGCGCCCGGGGCGCCAGCTACAGCTGGTACCTCTATTCCGCGAACCGGGTGAAGTACCCGCTGATCCGTTCGCGCCTGCTCAAGCTATGGCGCAAGGCCCGCGCGACGCTCAGCCCGGTCGCGGCCTGGGCGTCCATCCAGAACGACCCGGCCCAGCGCGCCTCCTACGTGACCATGCGCGGCGCCGGCGGCTTCATCCGCGCCACCTGGGACGAGGTCACCGAGATCATTGCGGCGGCCAACGCCCACACCATCAAGGCCTGGGGTCCGGACCGGATCTTCGGCTTCTCGCCGATCCCGGCCATGTCGATGGTCTCCTATGCCGCCGGCGCGCGCTACCTGCAGCTGATCGGCGGGGTCTGCGGGTCGTTCTACGACTGGTACTGCGACCTGCCGCCGGCCTCGCCCCAGACCTGGGGCGAGCAGACCGACGTCGCCGAGAGCGCCGACTGGTTCAACTCCGGCTTCATCATGCTGTGGGGCTCCAACGTCCCGCAGACGCGGACGCCGGACGCCCACTTCTACACCGAGGCCCGCTACCGCGGCGCCAAGTCGGTGGTGATCTGCCCGGACTATTCGGAGGCCTCGAAGTTCTCCGACCTGTGGCTGGCCGTGAAGCAGGGCACCGACGCGGCGCTCGGCATGGCCTTCGGCCACGTCATCCTCAAGGAGTTCCACGTCGACCGGCAGGTGCCGTACTTCCGCGAGTACCTGCGGAAATATTCCGACCTGCCGATGCTGGTCCGGCTCGTTCCGCAGGAGGGCGCCTATGTGCCCGAGCGCCTGCTGCGCGCCGCCGAGTTCGACCAGGCCCTGGGCGAGATCAACAACCCCGACTGGAAGACGGTGGCCGTCGACGAGGCCACCGGCGAGGTGATCGTCCCCAACGGCTCCATCGGCTTCCGCTGGGGCGAGGACGGCAAGTGGAACCTCGAGGAGAAGGACGGTTCCGGCCGCGAGACCTCCCTGCGCCTGGGCCTGAAGGGCGTCCATGACGAGGTCGCGGCCGTGCGCTTCCCCTATTTCGGCGGCGCCGCCACCAACGGCTTCGCCATGACCGACCATCCGGACGTGCTGGTCCGCAACGTGCCGGTCAAGCGCATGAAGCTGCCGGAAGGCGAGACCCTGGTGGCCTGCGTCTACGACCTGTTCCTCGCCAACTACGGCGTCGACCAGGGTTTCGGCGGCGACCACATGCCGGCCAGCTACGACGACGTGCAGCCCTATTCGCCGGCGTGGGCGGAAGCCATCACCTCGGTGCCGAAGGACCAGATCATCGCCGTGGCCCGCGGCTTCGCCGGCAACGCCGAGAAGACCGACGGCAAGTCGATGGTGATCATCGGCGCGGCCATGAACCACTGGTTCCACATGGACATGAACTACCGCGCCGTCATCAACATGCTGGTGATGTGCGGTTGCGTCGGCCAGACCGGCGGCGGCTGGGCGCACTATGTGGGCCAGGAGAAGCTGCGGCCGCAGACCGGCTGGGCGCCGCTCGCCTTCGCCACCGACTGGATCCGGCCGCCCCGCCAGCAGAACTCGACCTCGTTCTTCTACGCCCACTCCGACCAGTGGCGCTACGAGACCGTCGAGATGAGCGAGATCCTCTCGCCCACCGCGCCGAAGGGCGTGTGGGACGGGGCGATGATCGACTTCAACGCCAAGGCCGAGCGGATGGGCTGGCTGCCGTCCGCGCCCGCGCTGAAGACCAACCCGCTCGACGTCGCCGCCGCGGCCACCGCGGCGGGCCAGGACCCCAAGGCCTACGCGCTCGCCCAGCTGAAGAGCGGCGAGCTCGAGATGTCCTGCATGGACCCGGACGACCCGGCCAACTGGCCGCGCAACATGTTCATCTGGCGCTCCAACCTGCTGGGCTCGTCAGGCAAGGGCCACGAGTACTTCCTCAAGCACCTGCTGGGCGCCGGCCATGGCGTGCAGGGAAAGAACCTGGGCGAGGATGGGCGGCGCAAGCCGAACGACGTGACCTGGCATGACGAGGCGCCGGAGGGAAAGCTCGACCTGCTGGTCACCCTCGACTTCCGGATGTCCACGACGGCGGTCTACTCCGACATCGTGCTGCCGACGGCCACCTGGTACGAGAAGAACGACCTCAACACCTCCGACATGCACCCCTTCATCCACCCGCTCAGCGCGGCCGTGGACCCGGCGTGGGAGTCCAAGTCGGACTGGGAGATCTTCAAGGCCATCGCCAAGACCTTCTCGGCCGTGGCGCCGGAGGTCCTGGGCGTGGAGAAGGACGTCGTCCTCACCCCGATCCAGCACGACAGCGCCGCCGAACTGGCCCAGCCGTTCGACGTCCGCGACTGGTCCAAGGGCGAGTGCGAGGCGATCCCCGGCAAGACCATGCCGCAGATCACCGTCGTGGAGCGCGACTATCCCAACACCTTCAAGCGTTTCACGGCGCTGGGTCCACTGCTCAAGGCCGCCGGCAACGGCGGCAAGGGGATCGCCTGGAAGACCGACCACGAGGTCGACCTGCTCACCGCCCTGAACGGCGCGGTGCTGGAGGACGGTCAGACCCAGGGGATGGCCCGGATCGAGACCGACATCGACGCCTGCGAGACCATCCTGATGCTGGCGCCGGAGACCAACGGCGAGGTCGCGGTCAAGGCCTGGGAAGCCCTCGAGAAGCAGACCGGCCGCGAGCACACCCACCTGGCCCTGCCGAAGGAAGACGAGAAGATCCGCTTCCGCGACCTGCTGGCCCAGCCGCGCAAGATCATCACCTCGCCGACCTGGTCGGGCATCGAGAGCGAGAAGGTCTGCTACACGGCCGGCTGGACCAACGTCCACGAGCTGATCCCGTGGCGGACCCTCACCGGGCGCCAGCAGCTCTACCAGGACCACGAGTGGATGCGGGCCTTCGGCGAGGCGCTCTGCGTCTACCGCCCGCCGATCGACCTGAAGACCACCTACGTCCAGGGCAGCAAGCCCAACGGCGAGACCGAGATCGTCCTCAACTTCATCACCCCGCACCAGAAGTGGGGCATCCACTCCACCTACTCGGACAACCTGATGATGCTGACGCTGAACCGCGGCGGCCCGGTCATCTGGGTCTCCGAGGTCGACGCGAAGCGGGCGGGCCTGGTCGACAACGACTGGGTGGAGGCCTTCAACGCCAACGGCGCGTTGACGGCGCGCGTCGTGGTCTCCCAGCGCATCCGTGAAGGCACGACCTTCATGTACCACGCGCAGGAAAAGATCGTGAACACGCCGGGGTCGCAGATCACCGGCAAGCGCGGCGGCATCCACAACTCGGTCACCCGCACGGTGCTGAAGCCGACCCACATGATCGGCGGCTACGCCCAGCTTGCCTACGGCTTCAACTACTACGGCACCGTCGGCGCGAACCGCGACGAGTTCGTCGTGCTCCGCAAGATGACCAAGGTCGACTGGCTCGAAGACACCCTCAACGCCAAGGATTTCGCCCAATGAAGGTCCGCGCCCAGATCGGCATGGTGCTGAACCTCGACAAGTGCATCGGGTGTCACACCTGCTCGGTGACCTGCAAGAACGTGTGGACCAACCGCGAAGGCGTCGAATACGCCTGGTTCAACAACGTGGAGACCAAGCCGGGCATCGGCTTCCCCCGCGACTGGGAGAACCAGAAACGCTGGAACGGCGGCTGGACCCGCAAGGCCAACGGCAAGATCGAGCCCAAGATGGGCGCCAAGTGGCGGATCCTGGCGAAGATCTTCGCCAACCCCGACCTGCCGGAGATCGACGACTACTACGAGCCCTTCGACTTCGACTACGGCCACCTGCAGACCGCGCCGGAGATGAAGGCGTTTCCCACCGCGCGGCCGCGCTCGAAGATCACCGGCCAGCGGATGGAGAAGATCGAGCGGGGCCCGAACTGGGAGGAGATCCTGGGCGGCGAGTTCTCCAAGCGCTCGGCCGACTACAACTTCGAGGGCGTCGAGAAGGAGATCTACGGCCAGTTCGAGAACACCTTCATGATGTACCTGCCGAGGCTGTGCGAGCACTGCCTCAACCCCACCTGCGTGGCGGCGTGTCCTTCGGGCGCGATCTACAAGCGGGAGGAGGATGGCATCGTCCTGATCGACCAGGACAAGTGCCGCGGCTGGCGCATGTGCGTCTCGGCCTGCCCCTACAAGAAGATCTATTACAACTGGGAATCCGGGAAGTCCGAGAAGTGCACCTTCTGCTTCCCGCGCATCGAAGTCGGCCAGCCGACCGTCTGCTCGGAAACCTGTGTCGGGCGGATCCGCTACCTGGGCGTCCTGCTGTACGACGCCGACCGCATCGAGGCCGCCGCCAGCACCCCTGACGACCAGGACCTCTACCAGGCCCAGCTCGACGTCTTCCTGGATCCCTCGGACCCCGCGGTGATCGCCCAGGCGCGCGCCGACGGCGTGCCGGAAGCCTGGCTGGACGCGGCCCGCAAGAGCCCCGTCTACAAGATGGCCATCGACTGGAAGATCGCCTTCCCACTGCACCCGGAATACCGGACCCTGCCGATGGTCTGGTACGTGCCGCCGCTCTCGCCGATCCAGAATGCGGCGGCGGCCGGGGCCATCGAGATGGACGGCGAGATGCCCGACGTCCATTCGCTGCGCATCCCGATCAAGTACCTCGCGAACCTTTTGACCGCGGGCCGCGAGGCCCCGATCGAGCTGGCGCTCCGGCGCATGCTGGCCATGCGCGGCTACATGCGCGCCAAGACCGTCGAGGGCGTCATCGACCACAGGCTGGCGGGAAGCGTCGAGCTCTCCGCCGCCCAGATCGACGAGATGTACCGCTACCTGGCGATCGCCAACTACGAGGACCGCTTCGTCATCCCGTCCGCCCACCGCGAGGTGGCCGAGGACGCCTACGACATGCGCGGCTCCTGCGGTTTCTCGTTCGGCAACGGGTGCTCCGGCGGACGCACGGAGCTCGGCCTGTTCGGCCCCAACAAGCGCAGCCGCGCCAAAACCCCGATGGAGGCCTGACCCATGGCCCGCACCTACCAGGCTCTTGCGCACCTGCTCACCTATCCCACGACCGACCTGCAGCGGCTCGCCCCTGAGGCCCTGGCGCTCATCGAGGCCGAGGCGATGGTCCCGAAGACGATCCGGAAGGCCTTGGGACGCCTCGTCGCCGAGATTTCCGGCGGCGACATCTACGCCCTGCAGGAGGTCTATACCGAGCTCTTCGACCGCACCCGGTCGCTGTCGCTCAACCTCTATGAGCACGTGCACGGCGAGAGCCGCGACCGCGGCGAGGCCATGGTCGCCCTGGCCGAACTCTACCGCGCCCACGACCTTTGCCTGTCGGCCAACGAACTGCCCGATTTCCTGCCGGTGTTCCTGGAGTTCCTCTCGACCCTGCCCGACGCCCAGGCCGCCTCGCTGCTGGGCGAGGCGACCCACGTCCTGGACGCCATGGGCGAACGCCTGAAGTCGCGGGGCAGCGCCTATCGCGCGATCTTCGGGGCGCTCGGGAGACTGGCCTCCCAGGCCGCCGATCCGGGCGCGCTCGCGGCCCTGCTGAGCGAACCCGACGAGGACCCCAACGACCTGGAGGCCATCGACAAGGCCTGGGTCGAGACCGCGGTCACCTTCGGGCCCTCCGAGGTGGGCTGTCCCAAGGCCAGCGCCCTGGTCGACGCGATGATGGCCGAGCCCGGCCGCCAGCCGCGCCGCGCCGCCGCCAGCGCCTGAGGCCCGCCATGCAACTCCTCAACCAGATCCTGTTCGGCATCTACCCGTACATCGCGCTCTCCGTGCTCGCCCTGGGCTCGGTCCTCCGGTTCGATCGCGAGCAGTACACCTGGCGCTCGGGGTCCTCGCAGCTGCTGCGCCGCAAGCAGCTCGTGATGGGCTCGGTGCTGTTCCACGTGGGCGTGCTGACCATCTTCGCGGGCCATTTCGTCGGCCTGCTGACGCCGATCTGGGTGTTCGACGCCCTGGGGGTCCCTCATGGCGCCAAGCAGATCCTGGCCATGGCCGCCGGCGGGGTCGCCGGCGTCCTGTGCCTGGTCGGTGGCTTGATGCTGCTGCACCGGCGGCTGTTCGACCCGCGGATCCGGGCCACGTCCAGCTTCGGCGACACCGCGATCCTGGTCCTGCTGATGCTCCAGCTCGTCCTGGGCCTGGCGACCATTCCGGTGTCGGCCGGCCACCTCGACGGCCATGAGATGCTCAAGTTCATGAACTGGGCGCAGGGGGTCTTCACCTTCCGGCCCGGCGTGGCCGACTTCGTCGCCGACGTGCACCCGATCTTCAAGGCGCACCTGGTGGTGGGCATGACCATCCTGCTGGTCTTCCCGTTCACTCGGCTCGTCCACATGCTGTCGGCTCCGGTCTGGTACCTGAACCGGCGGGGATGGCAGCTGGTGCGCACGCGCCGGGCCATGCCGCTGCGGCGCGAGGCCGCCGCGCCTGCCTATCCGGCCGCAGCCGCGACGCCTCTTCCACACGGAACCGTCCAGGCCGTCCGGCCCGACACCCTCAAGGCCGCGGAGTAGCCGCATGACCGCCACCATCGTTGTCGAAGGCGTCGAGATCCCGGAGTTCCTCATCGCCGAGGAGGTTCAGCATCATCCCAGCGCAAACCCGATGGAGGCCCGGACGGCCGCCGGCAAGGCGCTCGCCGTCCGGGCCCTGCTGCTCCATCGGGCCGACGAACTGGGGCTCGTCGCCCAGCCCATGACCGACGAGGACGGCCGCGAGGAGACGCCCGAGGAGGCCCTGATCCGCGCCACGCTCGACGCCGAGGTCGACATCGATCCGCCCGGCGAGGCCGAATGCCGCCGGGTCTATGAGGCCCGGCGCGGGACGTTCTCGACGCCGGTCCTGACGGAAGCGGCGCACATCCTGGTGGAGCCCAAGACCGACGACGCCGAGGGCTGGGAGGTCGCGCGCCAGACCACTCAGGCCGCGCTGGACCAACTCGCGCGCCAGCCGACCCGGTTCGGTCAGCTGGCGAAGACGCTGTCCGACTGCCCGTCGGGCGCTGTGGGCGGATCTCTGGGCCAACTGGGTCCTGGCGACGTGGTGGGCGAGGTCGAGCAGGCGCTCGCGGGCCTCGAGCCCGGCGAGATTCTGGCCACGCCGGTGCGCTCGCGCTTCGGCTGGCATGTCCTGAAACTGGAGCGGCGGATCGAGGGCAGGGTGCTCCCCTTCGACTACGTCGAGGACAAGATCCGGCTGCACCTGGAAAGCCGGGCCTGGACCGCGGCGGCCACCCGCTACGTCTCCGAGCTGGCCGAGCGCGCCCGGGCCCAGGGCGTCGCCTTCAGCCTCTCGCAGGACGGCCGCTTCGCGCAGGGCGCCCCGTCGCTGGGCGAGATGCTGTCGGACGGCGCCTCGGCCGACCGGCTCGAGGCATGGATCGACGCGACCGACCCGGCGCTGGCGGAGCGCGTGCGCGCGGCGGCGGCGGCCGAGGATCTGCAGGTCGCCACCTTCGTGCGTCGCGCGGTGCGCCACTTCGTCGATCACGCCGATGACGAGAGGTGGACCCAGCTGATCTCCGCCACCCAGGGGGCCGCCGATCCGGCTGTGGCGGCCATGGCCTCGCTGCTGAAGGCCAGGCTGGCGCCCAAGCCCGCCCAAGTTCACACCTACACGGTCATCAGGCGGAGGTAGGCGGTGCGTCAGGGGAGGGACGTCATGGCGCCGAGCCGAGCCCACGTCGCGGAGACGCCGGACAGCCTGCTGTCCGATCCCATCGCCTGGTTCTTCGCCGAGCACCATCGGCACCGTCAGTTCTGCGATCTCATGCAGCGCGCCTCGACGGCGGCCGCCTACGACGAGGAGGTGCTGAGCTGGCTCCTGGACTTCGTGGTCCACGAGCTGGCCCTGCACGTGCTGGATGAGGAGGAAGACCTCTTTCCCTTGATGCGGGCCCGCGCTCAGCCGGAGGACGACCTTGACAAGGTGCTGAACCTCCTGTCGGGCGAGCACGCCAAGGACCTCACCCGCGCCGCGGCGGTCCGACGCCACCTGGAGACCTGCCTGCGTCAGCGGGCGCCGATCAGCCGCAACACTGCGCGCCGCCGCGCGCTGGAACGCTTCGCCGTCCAGGAGCGCGGCCACCTGGCGCTCGAGAACGCGGTCGTCCTGCCCATCGCCCGCCTGCGCCTCACGGAGCGGGATCTGGTGGAGCTGTCCAACCGGCTCGCCACCCGTCGCGGCGTCGCACGCCGTCCGGCCCGGCGCGCCGACCCCAAGATCGGCGCAGGATGACCGAGCGCCTGGCCGTGGTGGTGCTGGCGAGCGGACGACGGTCGCTGAAGGGCTTCGTCGCCACGGTCGGCATGACGGTCGCCGATTGGCCTGTCGCCGAAACGGACCCCTTCGCCAACGCCAATACCCCCGAAGAGCTTGCGGCGCTGCAACCCCTGCAAGGCGCGCTCGCCGCCGCCAACCCCTAAGGAGCCCTGCCATGGATTTCAGCCTGTCGGACCGCGAGACCGAGTGGCGCGACCGCGTGCGCGCCTTCATGGCCGCCCACGTCTATCCCGCGATCCCCGTCTATCAGCAGCAGATGGACGTGGTGGGCGCCGCCCGATGGAAGGTGATTCCCATCGTCGAGGAGCTGAAGGCGCGCGCCTATGCGGACGGGCTCTGGAACCTGTTCCTCGCCCCGTCGGAGCACGACGACGGCGAGGCGGAGGACCGCGGGCCCGGCCTCAGCAACCTCGAATACGCCCTCTGCGCCGAGGAGATGGGCCGCGTCGGCTTCGCCTCGGAGGTGTTCAACTGCTCGGCGCCCGACACCGGCAACATGGAGGTGCTGCGCAACTACGGGTCGCCCGCCCAGAAGGCCCAGTGGCTGCGGCCGCTGATGGCCGGCGAGATCCGTTCCGCCTTCCTGATGACCGAGCCGGATGTGGCGTCCTCGGACGCGACCAACATCCAGACCTCGATCCGCCGCGACGGCGACCACTACGTCATCAACGGCCGCAAATGGTGGTCGTCCGGCGTCGGCGACCCTCGCTGCAAGATCGCGATCCTGATGGGCAAGACCGATCCGGAGGGCGCCAAGCACGCCCAGCAGTCGCAGATCCTGGTTCCGACCGACGCGCCCGGCTTCGAGGTGGTGCGGATGCTGCCGGTGTTCGGCTACGACGACGCGCCGCATGGCCATGCCGAGGTGGTGCTTCGCGACGTACGCGTCCCGGTGGAGAACTTGATCCTTGGCGAAGGGCGCGGCTTCGAGATCGCCCAGGGCCGCCTGGGGCCCGGCCGCATCCATCACTGCATGCGCGCGCTCGGCGCCACCGAGGTCGCCCTGGAGAAGATGGTCGACCGTTTGCTGTCGCGCGTCGCCTTCGGCAAGCGCCTGGCCGACCAGTCGGTCTGGGAACAGCGGATCGGCGAGGCTCGCCTCGATATCGAGATGACCCGCCTTCTGTGCCTGAAGGCGGCCGACATGATGGACAAGGTCGGCAACAAGGCCGCCCAGCTCGAGATCGCGATGATCAAGGTGGCGGCGCCCCGGACGGCGCTCCGGGTCCTGGACGACGCCATGCAGGCCCATGGCGGCGGCGGCATGTCGGAAGACTTCGGCCTGGCGCGCGCCTATGCCGGCATGCGGTCCCTGCGCATCGCCGACGGGCCTGACGAAGTGCACCTGCGCGCCATCTCGAGGCTCGAAATCGGTCGCCACGGCGCGAGGGTCCGGGCCTGGCGCGACGGTGTCGCCGCCGCGACGATCGCCTGAGCCATGGGACCACCCCGATCCGGCGCTGCCGAAGTTCGACGGGATGCCGCCGGGGTGAGGGCGGCCCGACCCGTTTGCGGGACAGCCCTTGCACGCCGGCCGAAATAGGCCAGATGAACGCCCCGGCCGCCGTGCGGCCCGAGCAACGCCTGAGCCGATGAAGCCGCCGACCGTCGCCAGCCTGAAGAAGGTCACGCCCGAGAACCTCGCGCGCCTCGGCGCGGAGCGGCTCGCGGCGATCGTGGCGGATGCGGCCGACACACGGCCCGACGTCAAGCGGCGGCTGCGGATGGAGCTGGCGGCGGCGCAGGGGGCCGAGCATCTGGCGCTGGAGCTCGACAAGCGCCTGGCGACGCTGGAGGGCAGCCGCTCGAAGATCTCGTGGCGCAAGCGGCCGAGCTTCGTGGCCGATCTCGAGATCCTGCGGGCGCTGATCGCCGACCGGCTGGCCGAGCTCGATCCCGTGGCCGCCTTGGCCCGGATGTGGCCGTTCATGGACCTGGCGCGGCGGCTGGGGACGCGGGTTCGCGACAAGGACGGCGGGGTCGCGGCCGTCTTCGACCGGGCGGCCGCGGACATCGGGCGGCTCCTGGGCGAGCGAGGCGACGCGAGGGCCATCGAGGGTCTTGTGGACGCGATCTCCCGCAACCCGACCGCCTGGGCGGAGTGGTTGCCGGCGGCGCTGAGCTCGGCGCCGAAGGCCGCCCTCGACATGCTGCTGGCGCGGTTGCGGGACCGGAAAGGCGGCTCGCCGGGGTGGGCGGCGGTCCTGCGTCAGGTCGCCGACGCCAGCGGGGATGTGGACGCCTTCCTGGCCACCTTCACCGCCCAGGCCGTCCGCACGCCCGCGATCGCCGCCGAGGCCGCGCAGCGGTTGCTGGGCGCCGGGCGGGTGGCGGAGGCAGGGCGTATCCTGCAGGCCGCGGCCAAACCCGCCGAACCCGACTTCGACTGGGAAACCGTCTGGATCGACTATCTGGAGGCCGCCGGCCGGGGCGAGACGGCGCAGGAGGTCCGTTGGGCCTCCTTCGAACGCACGCTCTCGGCGGAAAGGGCGCGGGCCTTCACCCGCCGCCTGCCGGATTTCGAGGACGTGGAGGCCGAGAACCGCGCCTTCGACCACGCCGCGCGCCATACCGACACCGAGCGCGGCCTGCAGTTCCTGATGGACTGGCCGGCCTTCCCGGAGGCCGCGACCATGATCGAGGCGCGCGCCGACGAGTTGCAGATATCGGCGGATCTGGCGGAGCTGTGGGCCGGGCGGCTCCGCGCCCGCCAGCCCAGGGCGGCTCACACCCTGCTGCGCAGGACCGCGGCGGCGGCCTTCCGCCGCCGCGACTTCGCCACGTGCGACCGCCTCACCCAGGAAGCGGACACCATCGAGCTGGCTTAGGCCGTCGCGCGGACCGGCAGCTTCCAGTTCGGGCGGATGAAGTGGCAGGTGTAGCCGTCGGGGATGCGTTCCAGGTAGTCCTGGTGCTCGGGTTCGGCTTCCCAGAACGGGCCGGCCGCCGTCACCTCGGTGACCACCTTGCCCGGCCAGAGGCCCGAGGCGTCCACGTCGGCGATGGTGTCCAGCGCCACCCGCTTCTGCTCGTCGCTCATGTAGAAGATCGCCGAGCGATAGCTCATGCCCAGATCGTTCCCCTGGCGGTTCAGGGTGGTCGGATCGTGGATCTGGAAGAAAAACTCCAGGATCTGCCGGAACGAGATCACCGCCGGATCGAAGACGATCTCGATCGCCTCGGCGTGGGTCCCGTGGTTGCGATAGGTGGCGTTGGGCACGTCGCCGCCGGAATAGCCCACGCGGGTGGCCAGCACGCCCGGATAGCGCCGCAGCAGATCCTGCACGCCCCAGAAGCAGCCTCCGGCGAGGATCGCGGTTTCGGTCTTGGCGGTCATGGGCGGGCTCCTTTGCGGCGGGTCGCACACAAGATAGGGCATGTCCCCCCAGTTTGAACCCATCGTCCGCGCTCGCGAAGCGCGTCGAGGCGCGGAGGTTCCGCATCCGATGGGGCGGCATCCGCTGCCGGCTGTCAGGCCCTAGGGTGGTGACTCAATTATCTTTCTTTGATCGTCATGGCCGGGCCTGTCCCGGCCACCCAGAAACGCCGACGCCCGAAGGTTGCGTGAGGCAGCGCCGACGCCAACCCGGCAAGCCCCGCGCATCTGGGTGGCCGGGACAGGCCCGGCCATGACGAGAGTGTTTTATTTTCAATAGGATGATCGAGTATCCACCCTAGCGGAAGGCCGCCATGGCCGCCGCCTGCTCCGTCCAGACCCGAGCGTTGTTCTCCGTGCCGGCCGAGCCTGTTGGGAAGCCCCGATACTTCACCGCCGGGTTCGACCAGTACGGTATGCGCCGATCGCACGAGCCGTCGTCGCAGCCATAGCCCATGACGGTTCGCCAGCCCGCCGCGCCCGTCCCATGGTGGATGAAGCCGTGACCATCGACGTAGGGAGCGTTCGCTGGGTCCACGGTGCGGTCGTGCCGCGCGCCGACCAGATGACCGATCTCATGACCGAAGCTGTAGTAGCCCGTGGCGCAGCCATAGTGGACGATCGCGAAGGCCGTCGCGGCGGACGCCTTGATGTCGTTCGCCAGACCACAGTAGTCGGTCTTGTTGATGATCAGCACGGCCACGTCGGCCCGCGTGGCGGAGCGTGTGGCGTTCACCGCCGGGTTCCGCACGAACGCCGCCAGGATGGCCTCGAAGTCGTTGGAGCCTTCGATGATCGGGGCGACCATCTTGCCGGCCAGCCGGACCCTGGCGTTCACCCCGCTGTTCGCGAAGCTCTGGTTCGTCTCGGCGACCGCGACATCGATCAGGGAGTCGATCCCGCCGGAAGACGCCGCCGCGGAGGCGGTGTAGCCCACCAGCAGGTCCAGCGTCGGGGGTCCGGCGTCCGCCGCGGGCCCCGGGGCGGCGGCCTTGGGCGCGACATCCGGCGCCCCGCCCGGCGCCTGCAGGCGCGGGTGGCCGGAGGGTTCCTCCTGCGGCAGCTTGCCGTAGTCCATCTGGATGATCGCCGTGGTCCCGTCGCCCACCGGCTGCACCTTGAACTGTCGCCCGTCCGGCGCGCTGATCGTGCCGGTGGCGTTGGCGCCGTCGACCACCAGCGTGGCTTCGCCGGGCGGCAGGCCCGCCGCCGTGATCCGTCCGGTCCACAGCTTGCGGCCCTCCGACAGGTCGGTGACCTGCCGGGTCGTGCTGTCCAGCCGACCTTGGGGCAGGGCGAGCGCGCGCAGGCTGTTGGGTGGCGCCTCGGTCAGCGCCCTGGCGTTGAAGATCACCAGCCCGATGTTGTCCGAACCCTGCTCCCGCTTCAGCCGGTCGAGCTTCTCGGAGGGCGCCGCGGGCCGGTCGAGGTTGCTGGGAAGCGGCGAGAACACCTGGACCGGAGCCCGATCCGCCCCAGTCTTTTCCGGGTCGCCCTTCGCGCCGCCCTGTTCGCTGCAGGCCGTCGCCCCCGCCAAACCGATGGCGACCAACGTGGCGGCGGCCAGCCGTGCCAACACCCTGCCCATATCGATTGTCCCCCGATGATCTTCCATGACCGGCCGTGGCCGGCTCCGTCACTGCAACGCGAAACGGGAAAGCGCCGTTCTTTCAGCGGATACTGATACCTTGGCGGCGGCTCACTTCTGTTTGAGAGGCAGGCCGACTCCCAAGGCCTTGCTGGTGAGTTGGGCCGTGCTGGTCACCGGGACGTCCTGGCCCAGCCAGATCTCCATGCGGCCCGGCTTGGTCACCTCGGTGTACTGCGACAGGTACTTGATCGTGACCGGCTGCTGCAGAATCCGCTCCATGACGGCGGCCGCCCGGAAGACGTTGTCGCGATCCTCGGGGTGATAGAAGCGGAGTTCGGTGAACCTCGGGCCGTCGCGCCGGACTTCGATATCGCGCACCTTCGAGGTGGTGGGGATGGCGGCGATCAGTTGCGCCATCATCGCCGAGCCCACCGCGCGCAGCCGCTCGTCGGGCGCCTGGAAATAGATCAGCGTCGAGAAGTCCGGCTGCGGCGCCTTGCAGACGAAGATGCTGATGTACCCTGGCGTCTTGGCCACGTCGGCCTGGGGCGTGATGGCGTAGCGGCCCAGCTCGGCCGCCCGCCGGCTCCACGCGATCTCGCGCGAGTCTCCGGCGTCGTAGATCACCACATCGTCGCTGTAACGGAAGCCGTTCTGGGCGTTGGCGGAGGCCGACAGCTGCAGCGCCCGAACGACGCCGATCGCCTGATCGGGCCTGGGGGGCGTCGCCGCCGCGGCTTGCTTCTTCCCTTCGCGATCGAGCGCGTCGGCGATCTGGCCGGCGTGCGCACGCCGCGCGTCGGCGCCGGGGCCCCCGTCGCACCAGAACACGTCGAACTGGACGCCGGTCGGCCTGGGCGCCGTGAGGGCGAGGGCCTTGCCCTCGGCGGGATCGAACACCACCCGTGGCGGCTCCTGCCGGGGGGCCGCCTTTTGGAGCACCGGGGCGGAAACGCGGGGGGTGATCGCCTGCACGGCCGTCCGTGGCGGCCCGGCGAGGGCGTCGGCCGGCGACTGCACGAGCGTGCGGATCCGCGGCAGCCCGCCGACGGCCGCCAGAATCGGACGCGGCGGATCCGTCGCGGCCACATCCAGAGGCGGCGGCTCGACCCGAGGGGGACAGGCGTAGACGCACCAGTCCCCGTTGAAGCGCCCGCGAGTGTCGGGTTCCTGGATGCTGCGTCGGTGGGGAAACTCCCTGCGATGCAGGATCTCCACGCGAGGGCGGATACCGTCCAACACCTGGTTCAGGTTCCACGACGGCACCAGCAGGCTGGTCAGCGCCTTGGTGTAGATGCTGTGGTCGCCGACGCCGTCGTCGGCATAGGCGCCCCCGGCGGTCGAATAGGCCACGACCGTTCCGGTGAAATGGTAGTCATTGGCCGATAGGGCGAGGATATACGGTCGGCCTTCCATCGCTCGCAGGTCGTCGTAGAGCGGATTGTCGCGGCAAGCGTCGAGGATCACCAGCAGGGCGTTGGTCGTCAGCCGCCCGGCCGACTTCACCAGTTCGTCCAGGTTCAGCGCGGAATTGGCGATGAACGAGGTGTTGCCGGGGCTGTTCCTCAGGCTCTCCGCGGCGGCGTCCAGATCGAGCTTGGCGTCCACCCCGAACAGGTAGCTCTCGGCGGGCGTCTCGCCATACGCGAACTGGGCGCCGTGTCCGGCGTAGTAGAAGATCGCGAGGGTTTTCGTGCTGTTGGCCAGCTTCTCGCGGAAGTTCGTGACGAGGGTCCGCATGTCCGCCGTCTTGACGTTGCACGGTGGCGCTACGATCTCCTCCGGTCGCCAGCCGGCCGCCAACAATTTCTGCGTGAACAGGTCGGCGTCACGGCAGGGGTTTCTCAGGTCCTTCAGCCGGCCGGTCGCCGGCCTGTAGCCAGGCGTTGCGCGATTCTCGCCGTCCGGGTCGTAGTCGGAGTTGCCGATCACGAGCGCCATCCGTCCAGGCGGCGGCTCGGCCTCGCTGTCTTGGGCCTGCGCATTCCCGCACGCCAGCATCGCGGCGCAGACGGCGAGGAGCGCGATGATGGCGCGAAGGCGGACCGGCCAGTCCACCCACCCTGTCCCGGGACGAAGAGTGAAGCGTGCGGAACATGCCGGCATGTCAGTCCCCTCCAATTGGAGGCTGCGCCATGAAACTTAAGCATGTCAAGGTTGCACTCGCCGAGGGCTAAGGCCAAGTTGCGGAACCATGAAGCGCCTCCGCCCGATCGCCGTCGCTGCGTTCGCGATTCTCGCGATCGCCCTGGCCCTGCCACTCCGCGCCCAGACGCCGAAGGACATGTCCGGCGTCCGCACGATCGGCGACGTGATCGCCGAGGCGGGGACCGGTCCGGTCCGCATCATCTTCGTGCACGGCATGCGCGCGGAGGGGGCGGGCGCCTCGGAGGTGCTGCGCGGAAACCTCTGCGCCCACGTGCCCGGCGGCTGCACGCCGATCGCCGGCGGGCGCAAACGCATCCTGATCCCGCTGGGGACCACGCCGCCCTCGACGCGCCTCGAGGGCAGGCCGGTCTGGCGGGACCTCCCGGCGTGGGAGGCCAGCCAGCCCTTCGTCGACCGCTACGCCTTCACCCGCGCCAACGGCGGCGAGCTGATCGTCGACGAGGTCAACTGGTGGCCGTTGCTGTTCCCGCTGAAGTGCCGCGCGCTCGTGCTGAAGGAGGCGGAGCTGTCGGGGCCGGACAAGGCCCATCTGCGGCTGTGCGGCAGGACCGATCCGGAGAACCGCTACTATCCCTGGCTTGGTCCGGACGACGGTCTCGAGGTGGCCCTGGCGCGTCCGTCCAAGGGCGCCTTGCTCAATCGGCTCGGCAAGCGCGAGATCATGAACTGGGGCCTTGCCGACGCGGTGATCGCGGTCGGCCCCATGCGCGTGTGGCTCGACAAGGCGATGAACGGAGCGTTCGGCGTGTCGGCCGCCGATCTCCGCGCGGGCGAGCGGCTGGTGGTGATCTCCGAAAGCCTCGGCAGCTTCGTGATCCTGGACGCCATGAGCCAGGCCGCCGCCACGGGCGACAGCCGCGTCAAAGACGTGGTCGACCGCACGGCGGACCTCTACTTCTTCGCCAATCAGTTTCGCCTGCTGGAACTGGCCCGGCTCGAGGGGGTGTCGCCGGCGGCGGCCGATCGCGCGCCGCTCGCGGCCGCGCCATCGCCCGCGGCGTCTCCGTCGGTCCTGGACGCCCTTGGCGCCTGGGCGGCTCCGAAGGGCGGCGCCGACGTCCGGCCTCGGCAGATCGTCGCGTTCAACGATCCCTCCGACATCCTCACCTTCGAAGTTCCGGCGATCCGGGGCGCCAAGGTGGTCAACATCGACGACCGCAACGGCTTCCGACTGCTGGGGCTGGTCGCCGATCCGGTGGCGGCGCACACGGGCCATGCGGAGAACAAGAAGGTCCTGAAGCTGATTTTTTCACCCTCGCCCAAGCCGGCGCGCTGAGCCGCAGCCCCACGCTCTGCGTGTGGATATGTACATTGTCCACTTTTGCGTGCCGTGCTTTCCTCGGTCGCGGAACGACGGTTTGCCGTTGTGGGCTTCAGGGGGAGTTTCATGTCAAGGAATCACGGGCGTGCGCCTGCGGCGCCGCGCAAGGCGATGATGGCCGCGGGTCGGGTGCTGGCCCTCTTGGTGTTGGCCGCGGCGGCCGGTCCCACGGCCATGGCCCAGCCAGGTCCCGAACCCACCTCCGCACCCACCCAGACCGGCCCCATGCTACTCGACCGCATGCCTCCGGCCGTCTACGAGGCCCTGGCCGCCAGCCGCAGCCGCCAGGTGGCTATCCGGGACCTGCGGTGGAGAACGCCCACCGTCAGGGTCGCCTTCAACGGCGGCTCCGAGGCGCTCTACGCCCTCATCGAGGCCACCGCCCAGGAGTGGACGCAAGGCGGGCGCCTCCAACTGTCGTTCAAGGACGCCAGCGGCCGTTATCGGAAGTGGAGCGAGAACGACACCCGGCCCAGCGCCGATATCCGCATCGGCTTCTTCACCGACCCGGACCGCGACGGCTACTGGTCGTCGGTAGGGGTCATGGCCCGCGACCTGCGCGCCGACGAGGCGACCATGAACTATGGCGGCTTCGTCGCGCTGCTTGGCCCCAACTACCCCCGTCCCGACTCTCCCACGTGGCGCGCCAGCTACAGCCGCTCGGCCGTGCTGCACGAGTTCGGCCACGCCCTGGGGCTCGCGCACGAGCATTTCCACCCGAAGTGCCAGGCGGACCTGAAACTGGACGAGGCCATCGCCTCGCTGGTGCGATCCCAGGGCTGGTCGAGCGTCACGGCCCAGTACAATCTGGATGCGGCGTTCTACTTCCGGGAGATGGCCCGGCGGACCACGGCGCCGGCGTCCTACACGCCCGCCACGGACCGGTCTTCGGTGATGATGTACTCGTTCCCGGACAGCTTCTACCGGTCCGCCAGCCAATCCCCCTGCAAGCCGGCCAGCCCCGGCGGCCACGCCACGGCCCTGTCGCCGGGCGACCGGCAGTTCTACCTCGCGAACTACTCGCGCATTCCCTGACGCCCTTCGCCCGGGCGCTCGCGCACGACCGCGCGGGCGCGGGGCGGGAAGCCCGGCCTACTTGTAGAAGCTCTCCGGCGCCACGGCGCCGTTCTCGGCCAGGCGCTGGATCAGGGCCTCGTAGAGCGCGGCGTCGTGCTGGTGGCTGCCCGGCTTGCCGGCGTCGATGTTCAGCTCGGCCGCCAGCGCCTCGCGTTCCTCCGGCGAGGCGTCGAGATGGAGCAGGGCCAGCAAGCCCTCCAGCGACCGGCGCCAGTCGTCGCCCAGGCCCTCGCGCTCGGCCCGCGCCGTCAGCACCATCGCCACGTCGGACGGCGGCGCCATCGCCGTGCGCTCGACCGGCGGAGCCTGGTGGCCGCCATTCTCGGCCGACCGCGCCCAGTCGCGGGGGGCGAGGCCATTGTCCCCGTGGAAGAGCCGCTCGATGATGCGGTCCATCAGGCTCATGTCTGCTCCTTGGATGAGTGCGGAACACGGGTCTATGGCGCCGGTTCCATCACGCGCGCCTTGGCATCGATCAATCGACCCGGCATGGGAGGGCATGATCCGCGGCAAGCACGTCCTCTACTTCGCCCTGCAGCCGCCGCCGGAGGCGCAGGCCCAGGCGCTCGCGCTGGCCAACGCCGCGCGCGGGAAGCACCGGCTGTCGGCAAAGCCGGGCCTGCCCGCCCGGCTGCATGTCTCGCTGAACCACGTCGGCGACTTCAAGCGCCCGCCCGGACCTGTGGTGGACAAGGCCGTGGAGGCCGCCGAGACGGTCGCCGCCCGGCCGTTCCTCGTCCAGTTCAACCGGATGGGGACCTGGGGCGTGGGGGAGGGCGATCGTCCGATCGTCCTCTGGGGCGACGAGGGCGTCATTGGCGTCAATGCGCTCTATTCGACGATCCACAAGGCGATGCGCCGCCTGGACATGGCGCCGCGGCGCGAGGCCGAGATCGCCCCGCACATGACGCTGCTGCGCGACAAGGCCGAGATGCCCGAGACATTCATCGAACCCCTGACCTGGCGCGTCGAGGAATTCGTCCTGATCCACGCCGTGCACGGCGAGGGCCGCTTCGACATCGTGGGTCGCTTTCCGCTCAGCGGCTGAGCTTCACCGGCTTCTCGAGCTGGTAGATCGCCTCGGCGATCTCGTCGGTCTTCTTCGACAGCAGGGCCTGGGCGTCGGCGAGGCCCTGGTTGTAGAAATGCGGACCCAGGTGCTCGGTGATGAAGTCGGTGAGGAAGACGGCGTCGAATCCCTCCACCTCCAGGTCCAGCTCGTCCTTGAGATAGCGGCTGAGGGCCCGGGCCAGGACGTCGCGAGTCTCTTTGGGAAGTTCGATCGGAGGCATGGGAGACCACGATGACCGCGACGCTCTACGGCATCAAGAACTGCGACACGATGAAGAAGGCCTGGACCTTCCTCGACAACGCCGGCGTCGCCTACGACTTCCACGACTACAAGAAGGCCGGGATCGACCGCGCCACGCTTGAGGGCTGGGTCCGCCAGCTGGGCTGGGAGGTGCTGCTGAACCGCGCCGGCACGACCTTCAAGAAGCTCCCAGACGCCGACAAGATCGGCATCGACGAGGCCAAGGCGATCGCGCTGATGCTGGCCCAGCCCTCGATGATCAAGCGCCCGGTGCTGCATCACGGCGGCAAGCTGTACGTCGGCTTCAAGCCCGAGACCTACGCCCAGCTGAGCAGCTGATTCCCGGCGCCTGCATCCAACCGCGCGGCCGGCGGCGACTAGAGGGCAATGGGGCGCCGAAGACGGCTTCGGGGTCCTGATCTGGAGCACCTCCGATGGAGCACGTCTTCTACAGTTTCTGGTGGCTGGTCTTTCCGCTCGGGTTCTTCATCGCCGCCGGCTTCGACCGCTGGCTGTCCTACAAAAAGAGCCAGGACCGACTGCAGATCCTCCGCAGCTACACCGACCAGGGCAAGGACCCGCCGCCCGAGCTGATCAAGGCGCTGGCCCGCGACGAGGAGGCCGACGAGGCCGACGACGCCTACGCCCCTTATGACCGCTATGGCCGCTATCCCCGCCGCTACTACCGCCGCTACTGGCGCCATGGCCCGTACTGGGCGTGGCGGGCGGCGATCGTCACCGGCGCCGTGGCCGCAGGCTTCTGGCTGGCCTCGGAGTACGCCGACATCCCCGGCGTCGACTGGCCCTTCCGCCTGGTGGCGATCATCATGACCTGTGTGGCGGCGGGCAACCTGGTCGCCGCGATCTTCTCCTCCACCTTCCGGGGGCGATGAGCCCGTCCGACATTGACGCGGAGCTGGTCGAAGCCGCCAAGGCAGGCTCGACCAGCGCCTTCGCGCGCCTGGTGGAGCGGCACCAGCAGGCTCTGCGGGCCTTCCTGCGCCGCACCTGTGGGGACTGGGCGCAGGCGGACGACCTGGCGCAAGAGGCCTTCCTGGAGGCCTGGTCGAAGATCGGGCGGCTCAGGGCCGGCGCCAGCGTGCGGGCCTGGCTGTGCGGCATCGGCTACAACAAGCACCTGACCGCGCTGCGCTCCCGCGGCCGGGACCGCGCCCGGGACGCCGCCTACGAGGCCGAAAGACCGCCATCGAGCGGCGCCATGACGGACGAACGGCTGACGCTGGAGGCCGCCCTTTCGGAACTGCCCGCCGACCAGCGCGCCTGTGTCGCGTTATGCCTGGCGGCGGATTTCAGCCACGCGGAGGCGGCGGACGCGCTGGGCCTGCCGCTGGGCACGGTGAAGTCGCATGTGACGCGGGGCCGGGCGCGGCTCCTCGAAGTGTTGGGAGGTTGCGATGACGGACGCTGACGACCGGCTGAAGGCCCTTTTCGCCGAGGACGAGCCCCCCGCGCGCGACCCGGCCTTCTCCGCCGCGGTGATGGCCGAGGTGATCCGCCGCCGCTTCATCGTCGACATGGCCCTGCTGGCCTCCGTGGCTACCGCGGGCGGGTTTCTGCTGTGGGCGCTGTGGCCCTCGATCGCCCCGGCCCTGGCGACGCTCTCCCAGGGGCTGGCCCCCGTGGGGGCCTGCCTGACCCTGGCGGCGGCGGCCGTCGTGCTGCTGGACCGCGGCGTCATCCCGCTCGACCGGCGGAATCATGGATAAGGTTTCATCCTCGCTGTTGCATCTGTGCGAGGCGGCCCAGGTCTCTAACCCTCAGAGACGGGACATCCCCGCCCGCCGACCTGGAGAGGAGAACAACAAATGGAACCGGTCCTGATCATCCTGATCATCTTCGGATCGATCGCGTCGCTGTTCATCATGCCGCGCTATTTCAAGAGCGTCGAACGCCAGAAGATGGCCGACACGCTCCGCATCGCCATCGAGAAGGGCCAGCCCCTGCCGACCGAGGTCATCGAGGCGATGTCCAGCAACGTCCGCAGCCCCGGCCTGCCGCCGTCGCCGCAACGCGACCTGCGCACGGGCATCATCTGGCTGGGCGTCGGCGTCGGCTTCGCGGCCCTGGGCGCGGTGCTCAGCTTCGAGGAGCCCGATGCGCTGTTTCCGTGCCTGGGCCTGGCCACCTTCCCGACCTTCATCGGCCTGGCCTTCATCGCCCTGGGTTTCCTGAACAAAGGCAAGTCCTAGGCGCGCCGGACGGGGGATGATGCCCATGCCGGGCGCCAATCAATCGAGCTTCGCCAGCCTGCACGACGTGGAGCTCTGCTCCTACGCCGCGGCCGGCGAGCGGCGCGCCTTCGGGGAGCTGGTGCGCCGGCACGGCTCCAGCGTACGCCACCTGCTGCGCCGCATGGGCGCCCAGGCGGCGCTGTCCGACGACGTGGCCCAGGACGCGTTCCTGGCGGCGTTCGAGCGGATCGCCGAGTTTCGCGGAGAGGGGACTTTCGCGGGCTGGGTGAAGAAGATCGCGGCCAGGCTCTACCTGCGTCGCCTGCAACGCGAGAAGCGCCTCAGCGCGCTGGCGGCGGAAGAGGGCGTGGCCGACGAGGCCGACCCGGGGGCCGGCGACGCCGACCGCCGCATCGACCTGGACGAGGCCATGAAGGCGCTCTCCGCGGCCGAGCGGCTCTGCGTGTCCATGTGCTACGGGGCGGGCTTATCCCACGGCGAGGCGGCGGATGCCTTGAACCTGCCGCTTGGAACGGTCAAATCGCATGTCAAACGTGGTCTGGAGAAGCTCCGAGCGCGACTGGCGCCGGCCAATGGAGCAACGACTGGCGACGCGGTCCTTGAAGGGAGGCGCGGCAATGGCTGAGATCGATTTCGAGCGGCGGCTCGAGCGCCTGTTCTCCGATGCGCCCGAACTCCCGGACGCGGCCGCCTTCGCCCAGCGCGTCGAGCGCAAGCTGGACCGCGGCTGGACGGCCCGCCGCTGGCTGCTGGGGGCTGCGGGGCTCGCCGGCGGGGTGATCGGCGCCAGCCAGCTGGTGGTGTCCAACGTCTTCGCCCAGGTCGAGAGCGCCGAGCAGTCGGCGCGCGCGCTGGGCCAGGGGATTGCGCGCGTGACCCCGACCACCGACATGGTGTCTGCGCTCTCGGGCGGGTATGGGCTGTGGATCGCCGTCGGCGTCGCGGTCCTGACCATGGGCTTCGTGCTGGCGCGGGTGATCGAGGAGATCTGACGTGTCCAGTCAACGCCAGGAAACGATCCGGCGCCTCACGGCGCCGGACATCGCCGCGCGCAAGGGCGGCGTGCCGATCGTCTGCCTTACCGCCTACACCGCGCCGGTCGCCGAGATTCTGGACGACCATTGCGATCTGCTGCTGGTCGGCGACAGCCTCGGCATGGTGGTCCACGGCTTGCCCAACACGGTCGGCGTCACGCTCGACATGATGATCCTGCACGGCCAGGCGGTGATGCGCGGCTCTCGCAAGGCCATGGTGGTCGTCGACCTGCCGTTCGGCTCGTACGAGGGCTCGGCCGAGGTCGCCTACGCCAACGCCGCCCGGGTCATGAAGGAAACCGGCTGCAGCGCGGTCAAGGTCGAGGCGGGCCCCGCCGTGGCCGACAACATCGAATACCTCGTCAGGCGCGGCATCCCGGTCATGGGCCATGTGGGCCTGCGGCCCCAGGCGGTGATGGTCGATGGCGGCTTCCGCGCCAAGGGCAAGACCAACCACGAGCGCGCCCGCATCCTCGACGACGCCCGCGCCGCCGCCGAGGCGGGGTCCTTCGCCGTCGTGGTCGAGGGTGTGGCCGAGGGCCTGGCGCGCGAGATCACCGCCGCCATCGAGGTCCCTACCATCGGCATCGGCGCCTCGGCCGGCTGCGACGGCCAGATCCTGGTCACCGACGACATGCTGGGCCTCTTCGACTGGACGCCGAAGTTCGTCCGCCGCTACGCCGACCTGCGCGGCGAGATCGGCAAGGCCGTCGCCGGCTACGCTGAGGACGTGCGGCAACGCCGCTTCCCCGGCCCGGCCGAAATCTACTTCGCCAAGGCGGGGTAGGGCGGGGCGTCCAGGCGTTCCTCTCCCAGGCGCGGCAGCGCCGTGGGAGAGGAGCCGGATCGACGGCGCGGCGCTGACGGCTAGGTCTACTGCGGGTCGAAATACGAAAACGGCCCACGTCCCGACTGCAGACCTCCGGCCATTGCCCGCAAGCGGACCTCGCGAATGGCCGAGAAGGGTGGAAAGGGGCCCTTCCTTTCCCGCGAAGCGGGAGAGGGGGACCGCACGCCGAGCCGGAGGCGAAGAGCGGGTGGTGGAGAGGGCGAGCCCCGTCCGCTGAGTCTTTGAGCCGTCGATCGACCCGCCGAGCCTGAGGCTCGCCCTCTCCACCATCGGCTCTTCGGCCGATGGTCCCCCTCTCCCACTGCGTGGGAAAGGAAAGCTTATGCGTGAACGTCGCCTAAGGGTCGAACCCGGAAACCGAGTCCAGCGCGCAAAGCGAGCATTCACCGCCAAACTGCTACGTCCGGATCTGACGCACCACCATGTTTCACTCCCGGTCATGGACGCCTCCGTCACCACGGCCGATCCCGCGGAAGCCATGCTGGGCCAGCTGGCCGGCCTGGACCTGACGCTCGCGCGGCATGTGCATGCCTGCGCCATGGCGACCGAGGATCCGACGGAGGTCGCCGACCTGGTGAAGGCCTATCAGCGGGTCTCGCGCTGCGTGCGCCAGAGCCTGGCGCTGCAGGCGCGGCTGAAGCGCGAGCGGGAGCGCGACCAGCGCGACCACCCGCCGCCGCCGCCGAAGCCGAAGCGCGACCCCCATCGCATCGCCGAGCGCCAGGACGCGCTCCGCGTCCCCGTGCAACGGGTGATCTGGGCCGAATACGAACGCCCCGACTATGAGGACGAGGACGAGGACGAAGCCGGCTACTTCTTCGACCTGCTGGAGCAACGCCTGCAGGTCCGCGCCCGCGACGACGCCTTCGGGATGGTCGTCCAGGACGGCGTCTGGGTCGAGGAACCCCTCGACGAGCATGTGGTCCGCTTCAGTCGCGACCTCGGCCTGTCCGAACTCGCCGCCCTGCAGTGGCGCGACCTGCCCGACCCGCCGCCGAACGCCCTGCTGCCGCCGGAGGACGAGGATGAGGACGACGGGGACGACCCTGCCCACGAAAGCTCGGGCTGAACCCGGCGGCGCTGGCGCAGCTCAAACACGAAGACCACCAAGATCACCAGGACGCCCAGCCATGCGCTGCCGGCGGCGTCCGCGCTGGACGCCCTTGATGCCCTTGGTGACCGTCGCGGTCCTCCTGTCCTCATGGATCGCGCCTTTGAACGGCCTCTGCGGCGCGCACTTGAGGCGAGGGGCCGGCCACTATAGGTTCCGCGCTCGTTTAAGCGACTGCGCCGCCGGAGCCCCCCTGACGTGACGGATCTATTCGAAGAGGTCGAAGAGCAGCTGCGCTCCGACCGCTATAAGCAGTTCGCCCGCA
>Ga0255338_1000471_pt1 | contig 129998 bp, 131 predicted proteins | sample MeOH1_35cm_T4_19_FD_203715 | JGI IMG/M metagenome (GOLD analysis project Ga0255338, IMG submission 203715) | Sandy soil microbial communities from University of British Columbia, Vancouver, Canada - MeOH1_35cm_T4_195 | ecosystem: Engineered > Artificial ecosystem > Sand microcosm >... | reverse complement strand
GTCATGTCAGGCTCCTTTTGTTGTTTGTTCGTCTTCGCAAACAACATTCTAACGAAAGGGGTCCTGACTGACTCAATGCGCGCAGCGTACTATATTATTCCCCTCGCTAAGGGTGGCGGGAATAATCTCGAGAACCTGCGTGTGCTTTGTCGTACACATAATCTCTTCGAAGCTCGCAGGTGGGGGCTAGTTCACTAGCTCTCGGGCGGTGCTTGGAGTTGAATGTCTGCGGCTTTTAACATTTTGCGCGAGCCGCTTTCTTATTGAGGTAGTCCCGTTACGCCCGGTGGAACCATCGTGTCATTGTACTCAGATCTTTTTTTGTCCGATAGGGGGTTCTTTTCGATTTGAACCCCCAATATTGCAGAGGCGAGAATAACTATGAAGAGGGCGCCAACGAATGCCGCTAAAATATAAGTAAATTTCTTTCGTCTTATCATAGTTCTAAATATGACTCCATTTTTTGGCGGAATACCTCAGGTTACTTGGCGCCGGTGCCGAAATGAAGGGTCACGGAACCCACAGCACCGGTAAAAACCAATCGGGCAGGGCCGATACCTACGCTGTTGGCGCTGACTGGAAAGGTCAGCATATACGGCGACGCAAAGCTCGTGTGATAGTGATAGAGCTTTTGAATCTCGCGCGGCAGAAGCTTCACTTTCGTAACCTTGCCTTCATAGCGCTGACCATTCACATCCAAAAATACTTTCCACAAAGTTTTGCTTTTATAGAGATCGTCCCATTTTCTTTCGGGGGAATAGAAACTCACGAAGGCTTCGGTTTGCGTGTTCATCGCATTCACGGCTTTTTGTTTTTCATTATTGTAGGCCGTTTGATCCCACTGAAAAAGACGCGCGTTTTGGTCCACCTGGGCCATCACTGCTTCTGGAGCCAGCAAAGTCGCCATCACAGTCACCGTGTTGTTGAGGCCATTGTAATCTTCAACATGATCCGACCATTTTTCAATTACGGACTCGTAAGCATCTTCGCTCATGATAGTGACGCCACTTTCGTTCACGATTTTGGATGCGCACGCTGACATCAGTAAAGCTGTTAACAGCATTCCCACGTATTTCATTTTCCAACTCCAGCAAGGAACTTTCTCAAGTCTTCAAACGCCTGCTCGCGAATGATGTCGTTATAGATTTCGTGTTTGGCGTCTTTATAGATTTTAATTTCTTTCTCGGGACTGCCAAGAGCCTCAAAGAAGCGAATCGCTTCCGAAGAACTAATCACTGGGTCTTTGTCTGAAATCTGGAAGAGCGTTTTAAATTTCAACTGCGACGCACGTTCATGCACGAACTTGAAACTCTCCAAGAAACCCATATACACCGGCGCACAGACGCGAGCATGGCGATAAGGATCTTGTTCCAGTTCGCGGATGATTTCAGGATCGCGGGTCACGTGCTCATTCGTGATCTCATTCCACAGAGTCAGGCGCGGCAGCAATTTGGCAAGCCATTCGGCACCGATTTTTTTAAATTGCGGCACTTCCACACCAATTCCCAAAAGGGGCGAACTAAACACGAGGGCGTCTGGCTTAAATTCAGGATGCGCCAACAAAGTTTTAATTTGCACAAGTCCGCCCATCGAGTGAGCGAGCAAAACGACTGGCCCCTTTTTAACTTCGGGATTGGCCAAAACCATTTTCAAAAACTCGACGTAATCCGCGCAATAGTCATCGAAGCTGGCCGCATAGCCGCGAGCGCCTTCGGATTTTCCGTGGCCGCGCATGTCCCAAGCATAAATACTCCAGGCCTCATCTTTGAGCGCATTCACAACGCGCAGGTAACAATCCGAGTGTTCGCCATGGCCGTGAGTGATGATAATGGTGCCGCGAGCACGAGGGTTTTGCCAATGTTGGAAAAAGAGATCCGCGTTTCCAAGGCCTTTGAAGTGACCTTCTGAAACTTTGTATTGATTTTGCGTCGTCATAATACCTGCCTCGCTCTATTTTGGCGAATTTATCGGAGGCCGCGCAACAAAATTGTGTCTTTCGCTTTCGGATCTGCTCGTCTCTGACCGTCGAGGGGTTTTACTTGAGGGACAAAAGGATAGTCCAAGTTGTAATGGATGCCTCGGGACTCCTTGCGGCGGAGGGCACATTCCACCGACAACTCGGCAACGATGGCGATGTTACGAAGCTCCAAAATATCGCTATGAATGCGGAAGTTGGAATAGTACTCGCGCACTTCATGCAAAATGTTCTTCAAACGATGTTGGGCTCTTTCCAAACGTTTGTTGGAGCGGACAATGCCTACATAATTCCACATCAGCCGACGGATCTCTTCCCACATATGAGAAATTACGATCATCTCGTCGTCGTTGGATTCTACCGGGTAGTACCAGTCCTTTGGTTCATGCTCGCACGTGGGCAATTCAGCCCAATGAGCTTTCAAAGTTTCACTTGCGTTGTGAGCCATACACAGGCACTCGAGCAAGGAGTTTGATGCCAATCGGTTGGCTCCATGCAAACCCGTGCAGGCCGTTTCACCAATGACAAGCAAACCTGGAATATCAGTTTGTCCATTCACGTCTGACAGGACTCCGCCGCACAAATAATGAGCTGCGGGCACCACAGGAATCGGGGTTTTTGTCATGTCGATGCCGTATTCAAGACACTTGTGATGAATGGCGGGAAAACGTTTTCGCAAAAAATCAGCATCGAGTTTCGTCATGTCCAAATAGACACAAGCCGCACCGGATTTTTTAACCTCCGCATCGATGGAGCGAGCCACTATATCTCGCGGAGCCAGCGAACCGAGCGGATGATGTTTGCGCATGAAGGCTTCGCCTTGGGCATTGATCAGCTCACCGCCTTCGCCGCGCAGGGCTTCGGAAATAAGAAAATTGCGCGCATCTGGATGATAGAGGCATGTCGGATGGAATTGCATGAATTCCAAATTCGCAATGCGTGCTCCAGCTCGATAAGCCATGGCTATTCCGTCGCCAGTCGCGCCACTCCAGTTGGAAGTGTAAAGATAAACTTTGCCTGCGCCGCCGGTGGCGAGGACTGTTGCTTTTCCGAGGAAGGCCTCGACCTCGCCGGTCTCTTTGTTCAGAGAGTAAGTGCCAACGCAACGAGTAGGTCCCATGTCGTAAGTGTCGACCTGTTTGTTGATGATAAGATCGATGGCAAAATGCTTTTCTAAAAGTTCGATATTGGGGTTGGCGCGAACCTGCTTAAGAAGTGTGCGATGAACCTCGTGACCCGTCTGATCTTCGAAGTGCAAAATGCGCCGGAAAGAGTGTCCGCCTTCGCGCGTCAAATCGATGGAATTTTCCTCGTTATCGACGCCTCGACGAACGTCGAAGTGAACTCCCCAGTTCAACAAATCCTGAATGCGATCGGGGGCTTGATTCACGAAATTTTCCACGACTTCCGGCTTGCAAAGACCTGCGCCAGCGGTGAGCGTGTCCTGAATGTGACTCTCAAAACTGTCTTCGCCCGCCATCACAGCGGCAATTCCACCTTGAGCCATGTCTGTATTACTATCGGGAGCTTTTTCTTTGGAAAGAACGACCACCTTTCCGTGAGAAGACATTTTCAGAGCAAGAGCTAGTCCAGCTAAGCCAGAACCGATAATCAAAACATCGCAACGTCGAGTATTCATGCAGAGCTTTTAATGCTCTTTATTGCCTTTGGCAAAGGACTCTTGCTTGATTCTTGTCGGTTTCTAAATCTACAATATATTCAATAGCCTATGTGCATGGCAGCGCGTGGCTTGGCGTGAAGTTTTTTTGTGCAAGGAAAGCAAAGTAAATATGAAGTTGAAACTCCTGATTTCGATCCTGGTGGCGGCCGCATTATTGGCGGTGGTTTTGTGGCGCGTGGATCGTTTCGTCTATGGAGATCGCATGGCGTGGGCCGAGGCCCAATCGCGTGCGCAAATTTCCTCTCTGACTCAAGCAACAAATGTGGAGATTCAATCGGCTCGTCGTATGCTCGCGACAGTCAGCAATGATACTTTCAAACGTGAACGTACTAACTGGAAAGCATTTCAACCTTACTACGCTTTGGCGTTGATGACTTCGCAAGGGGGAACTCTCGGAGTTTCTCGCATGGTTTCGAAAGCGGATTCCCCGGCGGCTTCGTGGACGGCGAATGAATTCAGTCAGTACATTGGCTTCATGGGAAAAGAACTCGAAAGTCGTGGAACTGTTTTGTTACGCTCCTTTAAAGATCCGGCGAAACGTCGTCACGTTGCTGTGATTTTCGCAGGCGGAGGAAACGCCTACATCCTCATCGGCAGCGGTGAAAATTTCCAATCGTTGATTGAATCGCAAAAAGGTTCTGTGAGTTCCATCTCGATCATTGCGAGCGATGGCTTGACGATCAGTCATGCAACTCCGGATTATGTCGGGACCGTGATGAGTGATAGCACGATGTTGAAAGAAATCCGCAACACCGGAGCCGCGCAAGGTTTAGGTCAGTACATGCAGGGCAAGCAACAAATCTTTGGCATGTATTCGCAGATTCCTGGAACGAACTCCTATGTGATTTCGACGGTGCCGATTGAAGAGTTGATGAAGGGCCGTTTGTCATTGGCTTGGCAGTTTGTTTTCATGGCTGTGGGTATTTGTCTGATCGGTGCTGCTGCTTATTTCTGGCAAGAAAAACGGGCGGCGGCTTTACCGTCGATGGGAATGCCGGCATCGATGCCTCCTTCCGCCAATCCGATGCCCGTGACGACAACGGCGACGAATATCAAAGCTCCACCGCCGCAACGTCAACCGGTCGCGCCTTCGCTTCCAGCACCACCGCCAACGCCTGCAGTGCAGGTGCCTTTTGCGGCGCCACCGGCTCCGGGACCCGTTGTGGTTCATGCGAATTCCGATTTGCCGGCACCTCCCGCGCCTCTGCCGAGGGTTCCAGCAGCGATAGCCGCCGCGGCTATTTCTCCTCAGGAATTGCAGGCTGAGAAAACGGAAGCCTATCGCCAAGTGGCAGCGGCCCTCGGTCAGGAGATGCGTTCTCCGCTGGCGTCGATTTTGGGATTTTCGCAAATGGTATTGGCAAAGACTCAAGACCCAGATGTGGTTCAAGCGGTGGAGTCCATTCTGCGTGAAGCCAGATCGTCGCGAGATGTGCTTGAAAAGCTCGTGACTTTCACAGGTGAACACAGCACTGAAAAAACCGCAGCGAAGATCGAAGGCCCGATCACGCAGGCTTTGAAAAACCTCGAAGGCAAGATCACGCAAAAAGGTGTGAAGGTCCAAAAAGAATTTAAGGAAACAGCGCCTTGGCCGATGGCCACCGCCGATTTGGTGAAAGCTTTCGAAAATGTTTTCGTCAATGCGATTGAAGCCATGGAAAGAATGCCGGAAAAAGTTTTAAGTATTAAAGCTTGGGAAGCTGACGACGGACTTCACGTGACAGTTTCTGATACAGGAGAGGGGATTGACGTCGAGAACACGGCGAAGGTTTTCGATCCTTTCTTTACCACGCGTTCTTTTGCTCAGCACGTGGGCCTAGGTTTGCCTGTCGTCGTTGGAATTTTGAAAGAACATAACGGAACGATCCAAATGCAATCTCAGCGTGGCAAAGGCACTCAGGTGGAAATTGTATTTAAGCCGAATGCTGTGGCTGCCGCAGTAATGCCCGCGCCGAAGGGGCCGCCACCGATGCGTGCGCCGGAGTTGCCAGCGGATTTACCGAAAGCTCCTCCGACAAATCACGAAGAAGTCGCGGCTGTCATGAAAGAAGCCGAAGTGCCAAAGGAAAAACTTGTGGATGTGAATGTCGATAGTTTGTTGGAACTCCCCGAGGAAGAAGCGCCATTGCAGTTTTTGGATGGACACGGATTTGCGGAAGAGCCTGCGCCTTCATTGCCGCCGTCAGCTCCTCCGCTGCCGAGCAGCCCGGCGAAGAGTTTACCGCCGGGGCCACCGCCGATCGCGGGGAAACCGCCGGCTTTTGTAGAGCCCACCGAAGTGGATGCGGAGCCATCGATACCAGAACCGGTGAGTAAAGCATTAGCTGAAGAATCTACGGCAGAAACTTCTGTGGTGATTGATAAACCTTCGGCGCCGCCGATGATGGTGCAAAAAACGGGATTGGATTCATACAAGGTTGAAGTGCGTCGACCTGGAAAGAGGAACTGATTGAATATTCGAGAGCATAGCTCGCAGTTTAGCATCTTTGTGTACAGCACGGACGTGGATCAAGGCGCCGCCGTGAAGGTCGCTTTATCACAAGCTGGTTATGACGCTTATTTCTTTCACGAAATGGACGCTTTCAAATTGCGTTTGAAAGAAATGACCCCGCATCTGGTGATATTTTCGACGATGGCGGTGCAAGGCGCTCTGAGTGAGTTCGTCAATTCGGTTTTAGAAGTCAGCCCCGAGATCAAACTCATCGCGATGGCGGCTCCGCAACAGTTCGAAGCGCTCACGCAGTATAATACTTTGGGACTCGTCGATATCGTATCGCTGGAAGGGCCCAGCTTGGATCAGCGGGCTCTGTGGTCGGCGGATCAAGTGTGCGAGACGCTTTACCTGACTTATCAGAACGAGCAGCTCTTTGCAGATTGGAAAGAAGCGCAAGCACAGAAGGATCGTCTGCAAAAACAAATTGATGATCAAAAAGCCGTTCAGCAAGAAACTTTGCAGATGCTGGTTTCTAATCGTGTCGCGGACTATCGCTCTTCGCAGAGCAAAGAAGAAGTTTTGCAGAAATACTTTGAGCGTCTCGAGAAGGTACCGGCGATCTATTTTAAGTTTTTAGTTTCTGTACGATCTTTTGTGGCCACTCATGCTTCGGGTTACAGCTCGCAGCAGATTCAAGGTGTCGGTTGCCAGGTGCAAGGCACGGATTTAGAAAACCTCAACACTCAAATCACAGTCGGGCTTTTACCTCCGATCATGATGGAGATGCTGCAAAAGATTTTCAATATTACGACGGCGCGAGTTTTGCCTTTGTTTGTGCAAAACCAACTAGAAGGCGTCGTGGTGTACTCGGGCGAGTCCGGCAAAGCGGATACTCTACGGATTGGCGAAGAGTTCAGCCTGTTCGCACTTTGTTACTCTTATTTCAGTCTCGAAAAACGCGTCGACAGTCTTGACGTGCAAGACTATGCGACGGAGCTTTACAACAAAAAATACTATACGGATAAACTTCATGAAGAGCTCGAGCGTTCACGGCGTTTACGTCAGCCGGTCTCTGTCATGAAAATTTCCATTGATGACTTTTTTGAAATTGAGCAAACTTTGGGTGCGAATGTCCGCGATGAGATCGTGAAAACCATCGCAGATTTTGTAAAGCGAACCATTCGCGCCAATGATATTCCTTGCCGTACACAGATTAATGAAATCTCGACCATATTGCCTCATACGCATAAGAAAGGCGCGGCCCTTTTGGGTGAGCGTCTTCGCAGAATCGTTGAAAGCAGTTCGATCGTTGACAGTGGCGTGAAAGTCTCTGTCAGTGTGGGAGTCAGTGAATACCCATCATTGGCGGATTCAGTGCCGAGCTTGGATGAAACGGCGACCAAGGCCCTGGTGCATATCATGGAAAAAGGCGGCAATAGAATTTGCCTCTATAAACCGTCGGGAAATTTTACGCCGGAATTTGAAGTTGTAGTCGATTAGGAGTGCTATTGAGTGGAAATGTATCGACGCACATTTGCGGAAATTAATCTAGATCATATCGCACACAATTTTGAAGTGCTGAAGAAAGTTTTTCCGCAAGCGCCGTTCATTTGTCCCATGGTAAAAGCAAATGCCTATGGCCATGGCGACGTTGCCATTGCACTTTGCTTGGAGCAAGTAGGAGCAAAGCACCTCGGTGTTTGTCTCATTGAAGAGGGCCTGCTTCTTCGTCGTGGTGGTGTGAAAGCCGAAATTTTGGTTTTCCGTGGATTTGATCGGGAAGGTGCTGAGCAAATGATTCAGCACAACCTCACGCCGATTGTCGCGACTTGGGATCAGCTTGAAGCTGTTCAGGCCGTTGCAAAAAAAGCGGTCGGTATCCATTTGAAGTTCAATACTGGAATGAATCGTCTTGGATTTCACCCAACAGAAGCGCAAAAATTATTTGAGGCCTGCTGGCAAAATCCAAAGATTCGTGTGCACGGCATTCTTACGCACCTCTATAACGGCGAAGATGCCGCGGATCCGCTTGGGGATAGTGCGACTCAGCTTGCGGCGATAGAGCATGCGATGGAAGTTTTTAAACCGCTAAATCCTCTTGTTCACGCGTTAAATTCCGCCGGCATTTTAAATCACCTTGCGGTTCGTGGTGGCAAGCCCGAACAGCATCCGTTGACGCGAGTGAATTGGGGCCTTCGCCCTGGTTTGATGATCTACGGGTACAATCCTCTGGCTGACCAGAAACTATTGCCATTGAAACCCGCAATGACTTTGAAATCTGTGGCCTCGACCTATCGTGAGCTTGCGGTCGGCGAAGTTGTTTCTTACGGCGGAACTTGGACTGCGAAAAAGAAATCCGTCATCGCCGTAGTGCCTATCGGCTATGCAGATGGTTATCACCGTATTCTTTCAAATAACGCACATGTTTTATTTTCTGGGCAGAGAGTTCCCGTTGTCGGCAACATCTGCATGGACTTTCTAATGGTTGATGTCACCGAAGTGGTTCAGAACAAAAATCTCATGGACTTTAAAGATCAGGAGATTATTCTGTTCGGCCAAAGTGATGAGGGACCTCGGCTTTCTGCGGAAGAGCTTGCAAAGCATGCGCAAACCATCACTTGGGAAATTCTCACCAGTGTCGGAGAACGAGTGCCGCGTGTCTTTACCGGTGCTTGGGCTAAAAAGTTAGGAGTTGCCGGTTGAGTCTTGTCCAAAGCCTTGCTCGCATCGTGGATATCATTCTCGGTTTTTTCAGAGACAAAATTGTCGGCTTTATTGACGAGGTCGGAGCGATTTCTCTGTTTGCTGTTGCTAGCATGCGGTTGCTGTTTACGAAACCGAATCGCTACAACGAGATGATCAAGCACATGGAGTTCGTCGGTAATCAATCGATTGGCATCATCTGTTTGACGGGTTTGTTCACGGGTCTCGCGCTTTCACTGCAAATTTATTTAGGTTTCAAAATGTTTAACGCCGTCAATATGGTGGGCCCGGTTGTGGCTCTCGGGATTACGCGTGAGTTGGGGCCGGTGCTGACAGGCTTGATAGTTGCGGCTCGGGCCGGAGGGGCCATGGCGGCACGTCTCGGTACCATGCGCGTGAATGAGCAAATCGACGCGTTGGATGTGATGGGTGTAAATACCAAACAATACTTGATTGCACCGCGAATCGCAGCAGCGATCATCTGTATGCCGCTTTTGACGGCAGTCTTTGATTTCGTTTCCATGCTGGGCAGTTATTTACTTTGTGTAAAGCTCGTGCAGATCGACGAAGCGGTGTTCTGGCAAAAAATTCGTGACATGATTGAAGTTCGGCATATTAATGAAGGCCTCTTTAAAGCGGCGATCTTTGGATTGGTGTTTGCAGTTGTTTGTACGTACCGCGGTTTTAATACAACCGGTGGCGCCCGCGGAGTTGGAGACGCTACCAATCAAGGTGTCGTACAGAGTATGGTGTTGATTATTATTTTGGATTACTTCGCCGGCAATTTGATTCGCTTATTCTACCTCGCGACGGGGATGAATTAATGCAAACCACTTCTGCGGTTTCTCTTCAGGATGTAAAGAAAACTTTCGATGGACTGGAGTACGTCCTCAAAGGTCTTTCTTTGGAAATTCCGCGCGGAAGTCTGACAGCGATCATCGGCTTCTCTGGAACTGGTAAGAGCGTGGTGCTCAAACATATTCTAGGTCTCTATCAGCCGACATCTGGAAGAATCGAAGTGCTTGGCACAGACATCGGTACGCTAGATCCGAATGCACTTACAAAATTTCGCCAAAACTTCGGCGTCCTTTTTCAATCTGCGGCTTTGTTTGATGATATGACTGTGCTTGAAAATGTTTGTTTTCCTCTCTATGAACATCGTCGCGAGTTGAGACACTCCCAGGCTTTAGCCATAGCAGAGCAGCGTCTCGTCCAGGTTGGACTGGACAAAAAGCATTATAATAAACTCCCGAGCCAGATCTCCGGCGGTATGCAAAAACGGACCGGTCTAGCGAGAGCTCTCGCCCTAGATCCAGAAATATTAATTTACGATGAGCCGACTACTGGATTAGATCCCATTCTTACCGAAATGGTAGATAATCTTATATTGGATACTCATAAGTCCCGGAAAGGACTGACTTCTATCATGGTATCGCATGATTTGGCCGCAGCGTTTCGTATCGCGGATCACATTGCGATGTTGGATGCGGGGAAAGTTCTTTTGAGCGGAACTCCTGAGGATTTTTTTAAGAGTGATATTGAATTGGTAAAGAGATTTGTTTCTAAAGGAATGAAGCATTCATGAGCTGGGTAAAATCACCAGAATTCAAAGTGGGACTTCTTGTTGTAGTCGTGGGCTCGCTCATTGCTTTTATGTCTATGCAGGTCAGCGAGGATCCGAGTTATTTGGGTCGCTCTAAGAAAGCCTGGTTCCTTCTCAAGGATGCCGGTGGTCTCGTAAAAAGTTCGGCAATTCGTACGGCGGGGATTCCCGTCGGAACTATTTCTGATATTACTCTGCAAGAAGGCCAAGCTCGCGTCGACATCACAGTTAAATCTGACGTGCACCTCACGGTTTCAGCCGTGGTTGAAATCCGCGCTCAAGGGATCTTGGGAGATAAACACGTTGAGATCAATCCCGGCATGCCAGGAGATCCACCGCTTCCGGATGGAGCGCAGATCCTCAACGTAAAGGACAAAGGCTCTTTGGACAATCTTGTGGGTGAAGTCTCCGAGATTTCGTCGTCTTTAAAGACAGTCTCGGAAGCACTGAAAGAATCCATCACACAGGATGGAACTCGTAAGCACATCATGGGCCGTATCGTTTCGAATATTGAAAAACTCACGGGCGATATTGCGGAGATGACCGGCGACAACAAAGAAAAGATCGGCGAAATAGTCGATCAGGTTCATGACGTGACCACGACTTTGAGTGATCTCGTGAACGACGAAGGCGAGGATGGCTTCAAGAAGTCTTGGAAGAAAGCCGTGGCTTCATTGCAGCGTCTTGATTCGGTCATGAAGAACGTTGATGAGATTTCCGGCAAGATTAATCGCGGCGAAGGAACCATCGGTAAACTCGTTAATGACGAAAGCACTGTGGATAATCTTAACAGCACAATCGAAGGCATTAGCGGGATGTTGGAAAGCGCGAACCGTATTCAAACTGGTTTCGATTTCCACGCGGAATACTTGGGCGATGTAAAAGCAACCAAATCGACGGTGGGTATTCGTATTCAACCGGGCCTGGATCGTTATTACTACCTTGGAATCATCGACGACCCAGCCGGGGTGGTTGAGCGTGAAGCTAACACCAGCACTGTCAACGGTGGTGCTCCGGTGACAGCGGAAACAACCAAGACCTTCTACAATAAAACAAAATTCACATTATTGTTTGCAAAGAACTTTTACGATCTGACTCTGCGCGCGGGGATGATCGAGAACCAAGGCGGCTTCGGAGTGGATTACCATTTCTTCCGCCGCAAACTGCGCCTTTCGATGGAAGCTTTCAACTTTGGAGCCACCAATCTTCGAGCACAAGCACAGTACAGTCTTATTCACGGCGTTTACATCTTGGGTGGTATGCAAGACATGTTGGATAAATCCGGCGCGCGATCGGGATATCTCGGCGCGGGTATTTTTATTACAAACGACGACTTGAAATTGCTCTTATCTTCCAAGTCGCCTTTATAGAGGAAGCAGATGGCTGGTCCTGAAAATGCTCAGCTAGCTCGAAATTGGCTGGTGAAATCTTCAACAAAGATCCTTGGGCCCTTCACGCGTGAAGAGGTCATGGTCCTTTTGACCCGACGTCAAATCACAATCATCGATGAGGTTCGTCAGCCGGAAGGTCGTTGGAACTATATCCGCGACAATCGCTATTTCAAAGAAGTCGTAAAGTCCCTGCGCTACGAGCAAGACCATTCTCGTGAAGACACGATGACCAGCACGGCGACGATCGGTTCTGTGACGATTACTAAAACTGAAAATCCGACGATCGCCGATGAGTTCACTCCGACGCCAGTCACTCCGGCGAAAGCGCCGCCTCAGGGCAAGCAAAAGCCAAACTTGAAAGATGTGACTCCGGCAAACGAAACTGCGACGCCCCGTCAGCATAATGGGGCGGCGACGAAGAGTTTCGGCACGCTGTCTGATCAGAGAGTGCAAAATAAGATCCAAAAACAAAATGTGTTTCTGCGAGGAATTCTTTTTGCCATCGCTGCTGTCGCGATTGGATTTGTCGGCTTCACTTATCTGCGTAAAGATAAGAAGTCCGATTTGAATTATGACCAACTGATTGCCTCAGCTCTTCGCTATAAAGAGATGGGCCTATATGACCTTTCATTGCAGAACTATAAAAAAGCAGCCGGCATTCGCGAGCCCGATCTTGAAAGCCAGTTCCAAATGGTGTTCTTGCTCATCAATGAAGACCGTCAAAGCCTGAATGGCCGGCGTGTGATTGAGCGCGCGCTGTTGAAAGAAGGCCGTACCAGAAATGAAATCATCAATGCTCATTTAGGCATGGCTCTTTCTTATATGATGGAAGGCGATTTGCGCCAAGCTGAAGAGTATTTGCAGAAAACTCTCAGTTACGATCCCAATCATGAAATCGCTAAAATTAATCAAGCCGTGATCTTGCTGAAAAAGGGCAACTACGCGCAAGCTCTGAAATCCTTCGAAGCTCTTGATAAACCGGATACACCGACATATCCATTGGTTCTTCTCTGTAAAGCGATGGCTTTGGTGGAAGTATCCAAGAATCAGCCAGATAAGGAAATGATCACACAAACAGTGAATGATATTAACACTTACAGCGGCAAGTCCCATTTCTTAAGAAAGGAACTGTCGCTGCTGATGATTTATCTCAATCAGCTGATCCAGGATCAAAAAGGCGTACAAGAGGCTATCAATGTCTTCTTGGAAGAGCCTCATAACTTGAGCCGCCTCTATACGCGTGATCAAGGTGTCGATTGGCGAAATAGCGAATGGGATTTCCTCGAGCGCTATTGCTCGGAGCTGTTTAGTTCTGGAAAAGGTCCGGCAAGCATGAAGGCGGTACGTGCGGTTTGCCTCATTGAAAGCAACCGAGATATGGAGGCCGTCAAATTCCTTGATCAGTCTATGGCCCAGGGACCAAAACAACTCACCAGTCTTCAGGCGCAAGCACAGTACTTGTCGAAGCTGGGCCGTTTGAACGAAGCTCAGTTATTATTCCAGAACACAGAGTTCAAACAAGATCGCTTGGCGCTTTATGTTCAAGGCGATTCCTGCTTAAGATCGAAAGACCTTTCCTGTGCTGAAACAGCTTACAAAATGCTTGCGGACAGGGATTTTGGCGATGTTATAGCTCACTACGGATTGGCGCAAATTGCTGAACTTCGCAAAGATAAGATCCGCATGCAGGCCGAAGTCAAAGCGGGCTTTGAATCAGAGAATAATTTTGCTCCATTGATTGAGTTGCGCGATCACATGGAGTCGCCATGAGATGGGCGGCCATCGCATTCCTTTTTTTTGCCGCCTGCACGAAACCGACGAATTATCACACTGAAAATGCTCAGCAGGTAAAGGTCGAAGATCTGCCGGTGGATTTTAAAATTCCCGCGAGCATCTGGGATCTTGTTGAAAAGACGGGCGACGAAAAGTCCACTGCAGAAGCCAGCAACGCCGGTATTTTTTATTCTTCGGTGAAAGTTTTCTTTACCGAGAAAAATCAAAACATTCTGAATAAACCTGCTTATGAAGTCGAGCTTCCCCGCGGGGGCGGTAATATCGACCTAGCAAATTACCTGACGGGCCAGCAAGGAACTTTCTATGTCGGCTTTGATCTGCCGGAAGAATTCCAGACGGGTACTAACTTTAAAGCAATTTATGTCAGCGATGCTCGTAAACGCAAACTGGATGAACGTATTTTCGGAGCTGGCTGCAATCAATATTTTGAAATCACTCCGAAGTTTTTATTGATGATGAAAACAGAGGGAATCAAAGCGAACACCACTCGACAACGGCATGTGACAGTCTTGGCGGGGCATTACATTTTCTCCGTCATGAAAGACAATCGTATATACATCACTCAGGTGACTCTCACAGACAGCCGTTATAAGAACTTACTTTGCGAGGCCCAATAATGGAAAAACAGACGGTACGTGATCTGAAAGACAAAGACGCTGTCGATAATTTATTCTTGGTGAAAGAAAAAAATGTCAACGTCGGTAAAAATGGCCGTCCTTTCATGAGTCTGGTTCTTGGTGATCAGACCGGAGCCATGGACGCCCGTGTATGGGACCGCGTCGATGAACTCAAAGAAGAATTTGAAGCCGGCGATGTGGTGCGTATTAAAGGGATGGTTCAGATTTTCCAGGGTCGCAAGCAGCTTATCGTCCATCGCATAGAAAAGCCCGATCAAAGCGGCATTAATATCGAAGATTTCATTCCTGCCTCTGGGAAAAATCCAGAAGACATGTTTGTAGAGCTACTAAAAATCGTCCGTTCAATGAAGAACGATCATTTGCGCCAGCTGACCTTGGACGTGATTGAAGATCCTGAAATCAAGCCGCTCTTTATGCGAGCTCCGGCTGCGAAGACGATTCATCACGCTTGGCGTGGGGGATTGCTGGAACACGTTCTTTCTATTTCAAAGATTCTTGAATTCTTGGCAGGTCATTACGACTTCTTGAACCGTGATTTGCTCTTATTCGGCGGTATTTTCCACGACATCGGCAAAGTGTGGGAACTCACTTATGAGGGCCCATTGGGATACACCGACAAGGGGCGCTTGTTGGGGCATATGCTTTTAGCATGCGAACTCGTCGAAAAGAAAGCGTCAAGAATTTTGGGATTTAGTGAAGACCTCAAAGATATGTGTAAACACATTATTCTGAGTCACCACGGGAAGCTGGAATATGGCTCACCAAAGCGACCCAAGTTCTTAGAGGCGATGCTAGTTGCTATGGTGGATGATTTGGATAGTAAAATGAACACAATTCAGACATTTATTGAAAGTGAACGCAATGTAAGCGATAAGTGGTCCCGGTACCACGAGCTCTTCGATCGGTACTTCCTATTGGATAATTTGAAAGAGCGTTTTTAAGAGGACAGCTTGGGCAGAGTTCGCGAATTTTTACAGACATACAAAGCCTACGATCCAGCAGCAAAATCTTTGTTGGAAATTGCATTGCTCTATCCCGGACCACGCGCACTTTTTTTTCATCGCATTGCCCATGCTTTTTATGATTTGAAGTTATTTTTCCTTGCTCGTTTGGTGGCCGAGATCGGCCGCTTCGTGACAGGAATCGAAATTCATCCTGGAGCGACGATCGGTCGCCGTCTGGTTATTGATCATGGCATGGGGGTTGTGATCGGTGAGACCGCCGTGATTGGTGATGATTGCATTATTTTTCACGGCGTGACTTTGGGCGGAGTCAAATTCGACCCGGTAAAACGTCATCCGACTGTCGGAAATAAGGTCCTCATCGGTACCGGCGCAAAAATTCTTGGCCCCATCACGCTGGGTGACGGCTGCCGTATCGCTGCCAACGCCGTTGTCTTTAAGGACGTGGCCCCGGGGACTGTGATTGTTGGGCCCCCTTCTTCTGTTCTTGAGAAAAAGTAGATTCTGAAATCAAAATTCTCATTCCCACTTTATTCACGGATTTAATTTTTCCGTTAAAACCGGCGAGCTTCTTTTTCAGATTATAAAGCTGCGTATCTAATCGGCCGGAACTCGCAAGATCCGGTCCCCATACATGCTCATAGATTTCAGAACGTGCAACCACTTGGCGTGGAGTACTGAGCAAGAAGTGCAGAATTTTGTACTCCAGCTGAGTGAGTGCTACGGACTTGCCATTTATAATAACGCTGTCCGAATTCGGATAAAGGCTGAGGTTGCCGATGTGAATGCTCTGATCTGGTGAAATGCGGCGACGGTTGTGAATGTGTATCTCACACTTTTGAATCAAATCCTCTCCATCAATAGGTCGAGTCAGGAAATCCGCGGCGCCCATTTCAAAAGAATTCAAACGGTGATCATAAGAGCGCGTGTCCGCCACAAAAATAGAAGGAATGAGTGAGTAGGCGTGGGATTCCGTCAGCTGTTTATAGAGTAAGATGCCCGTCATATCCGACACAGAGTAATCGACGATAATGAGGTCGTAGTCTCCGTCACTGATCTCCGTGCGTTCGGAGGCAACAAAAATACGGCTAAAGTGCGAACGCACCGGTTGAAGCACGTCCGTCAACTTTTGCTTCTTACCGTGCAGAATGAGAATTTTGGAGTCTTTATATCCTTTAGCCGTGTTCATTATAAATCATCCTTGTTTATAATATAAATACAGTCCGGTTTTAGGAGATTCAAGAAATTTGATGAGGGTTGTGCAGGGTGCTAAAAACCCCAGAGAATTTTTTTTAACAGCGGAGGGGATTCATGTTTTGGAGCAGGGTTTTTCGGGGGAATCCCCCCGGGTTGCAGGATGCAGGAAGACCTGCGGAGCCAGTAAGGCCCTAACTAAGACTTCGTCGGGCGCCCTTTGGAAACTGCTTGCGCTGACAAGGGATCTTCGGGCCAGGAATGTTTCGGATAACGTGTTCGCAATTCTTTTCGAACTTCGGGATAACCATTTTGCCAAAAACTTTTAAGGTCACTGGTGACTTGCATCGGTCGATAATTTGGACCGAGCAGTTGCAGAGTGAGGGCTTGTGCTCCACCCAAAAGTTTCGGCGTTTCTAACCAGCCAAAGACTTCTTGAATTCGCACTTCCATATAGGGATCGCGGTCGACCGGGTAGTGAACGCGCAAATAATTTCCGCTAGGTACTTTCAGCTTCGCGGGCACTTCTGATTTTAAAAAGTTTGCGATGTCGGCTGCGAGCAAGCTTTCGAAAAAATAAATGAGATCTTTGTGAGCAACGACTTTAAAATCGCGCTCTCCACTCGCGGCCATGGCGAAGGCCTCGCGTTTCTGTTCATCGGAAAAAGGCATCTTATCATCGAACCGTTCGAGAGCTTCGCGCAAATCGTCTTGCTTCAATTTTTCCCTCGAACGAATTAAAAAGGTTAGGCGATCAAACCAATCGGCCAAAGCTTCATTTTCTTTGAGCACCCAATCCCATTCTTGAGTGAGGACCTCTGGCAAGTGTTCGGCCACATCGGCAGCAGAGGCGATCGCAACACTGCCTTCTTCAAGTGGCAAGTCGCGGAAGTGTTTGCCTTCACGAGCATAGAACTGACCTTTGTCTTTATCGAAGCTAAGGTCTTTTTTCTTTTCGATCTCGGAACCGAGTTCTTTAAACAGAAAATCTTTTTGAATTCCGGCGGCGAGGCTCACCATGGTTTCCGAGCCTTGCGAAGTTTCGACACCGTCCAATGCCAGGAAAAATTCACTCGCGCGCACAACACTTTCAGGTGAAAGTTTGACGCCTCGGCCACCGAGCATCAGGGCACGATCTTGGCCTGAGTTGCGCCGGCGGCAAAGACGATCTGAAAAAGAGGTCAAAAGAAGTTTTTGCAATATCAAAGCAACGTCGGCTTTCGCAGATTCATCTGGTGCGCCTTGAGTGTAAGACAAAATCTGTCTTGCGGATTGATCCACGGTTTGCAGTCCCATGCGATGGGTGTTGCGTGGAGCTTTACCGCTGCGAAATTGTTCCAGAACATCCAAGCGCAATAAAATATCGCTTTCAAGTCTATCAGCAAGATAACTCTCAGAGCTCTGCTTAAACATGAAATCTCGTTCCTGCAAAATGGCGGCGACATCCGCACCTAAGCGCGGAATTTTGAGTTCCATCGCCGTCAACATCAGTTTTGCCAGGCGCGGAGGCAACGGCCATTGCAATATTTTTTTGCCGAGGGCGGTGATTTGGTTTTTAGTATCGATGGCGCCAAGCCCCTGCAGATTTTCGATCGCTTTCTTCAGAGGCAACGGCGCGGGTTTTTCAAACCACGAAAAGGAATTAAAATCCGTCACACCTTGAGCACTCAAGAATAATAAACTCTCGCTGAGTTCAGCGCGCAGAATTTCCGGAATGTCATGGCCTGGCATGGAGCCTTCGTCGAGTTTATTCCACATGCGAAAACAAACGCCCGGAAACTGACGAGCCGAGCGGCCCGCACGCTGCTGAGCTGAAGCTTTGCTGATGCGGCTCATCTCCAAACGTGAAAAGCCTGTTCGCAAATCGAACTTCATATTTTTGGCAAGACCTGAGTCAATCACGCAAGCAACGCCATCGACAGTCACTGAGGACTCGGCAATATTGGTCGAAAGCAGAATTTTCCTGCGCGAAGATTTTTGCAGAGCTTTTCTTTGCGCCTCGAGCGGCAGACTGCCATGCAAAGGAACCAGTTCGATGTTCTTTTCAGCGGCCCAGGTTTCCAGGTTTTGCGTAGTGCGATCGATTTCGCCCACGCCCGGAAGAAAAACCAGAATATCGTTTTGCGTAGTGCGCTCGGCTTCTTTGATTTGCGCAACAAGATTTTCGTAAAACTGCGGATTGGTTTGCAACAGCTGAGAATTTTTTTGATATCTGATTTCCAGAGGAAAGAGCTTTCCCGGAACGTCTAAAATCGGCGCGCTTCCAAGGTATTGTGAAATCTTCGGTGAATCCAAAGTCGCGGACATCACCACCAGTTTAATGCCACTGCCGAGCTCTTGAAGCTCACGTAAAAGTCCCAACGCCAAATCGACATGCAGAGAGCGCTCGTGAAACTCATCGAGAATCACATACTCGACTCCGGCAAGCTCGGGATCCTGCGCGAGCTTGCGCGAAAGCAAGGCTTCGGTTAAGAAAACCAATTTGGTTTTGCCTGAGGTTTTGTTGGCAAAGCGCACCTGATAGCCGACTTCATCACCCAGATTCCAATTTTGTTCTTCGGCGACTCGGTAGGCAGCAGCAATCGCGGCCATTCGGCGTGGTTCTAGGACTAAAACTTTTCCCTTTGCGTGTTCCGAAAAGTAAGCGGGCAGGCGAGTGGTCTTTCCGGCGCCGGGTGCGGCTGTTACGACGAGATTTCCGTGACTCTGAATGGATTTCAGTGCTTCTTCAAGAAAATCATCAATCGGCAGAGGAATTCGTTCATTCATGAGAATTGCTATTCGGCCCCTCGGAAGCCTCTAACGATAAAGCGATCGAGAAGACGTGTCGGCATATACTTCACCAAGAAAGCGGTGAAGCAAATACCTTTGCCAACCAAATAATAAGGCTTCGGGTTTTTTGCGCGCAAAGCTTCAATGACTTTCTCACTCACGTGACTGGGCGGCACTGCATTCGAAGAAGTTGCTTCAACACCGGCTTTAAGGGCTTTCAGTGATTCACCATAGATTATCTTCATCTCGGGGTTCAATTCTTCGCTCATCTGCTGGGATTTTGACACAGACTTATCCCAGATCGGAGTGGCGATAGGCCCCGGCTCAATGAGGACCACGCGAACTCCATGCTCCATCATCTCTCTGCGGAGAGAATCCGAAATAGCTCGCACGGCAAATTTCGAAGAACAATAAGGCGCCAAAAAAGGCGCAGCCACGCGGCCGCTGATGGAACCGATATTAATCACATGCCCGCATGTCTTTCTCAGTAAAGGCAAAAACTTTTGAGTTGTTTCTATGAGACCAAATACATTCACATCATACAACTTGCGCCACTCTCTCATCGGCACGGATTCGATAGGATTGCCAAGGGCGACGCCGGCATTGTTGATCAGAGCGAAACTTTCTACGGATGGATCTGAGGAAATTCGATGCCAAGCATCTTCGATATCAGATGACGACGTGACATCCAGCTTGAGGACATGAAGCTTTTGCGGATACTTTTCATGCAGAGTTGCAAGAGCTTGCGGCGAGCGCAACCCCGCCCACACCACATAACCTGCTTTTAAAAGCGCTTCCGTAAGATGATAGCCAATTCCGCTGGAGGTCCCTGTGATTAAAACGTGTTGCATACTCAGTTTTCTCCGTAGAGTAAAATCATGAATTCCGCTTTGTCTGCCTTCAGCTGTTTCAGCAATTGCTCGCCGGTGCCTTCAATAATCATTTCATCTTCTTGAGATAAATTTAGCGTCAACAAAGCTCGGCGGCGAGGAAAAAATTCCTGCAAATCACCCAAAGTTTTTTTAAGGCGATAAGGTGTGTCCATCAACACCATCGGGCGTTTTTCCCTCTGAATTTCTTGCAGAGCTTTACGGCGAGCTTCGGTTTCCGCCGGTAAAAAACCGCGAAACACAAATTGATCGATGCGTTCGCCACTCAAGGATAGCAAACCCATTAGGGCGGAAGCTCCCAAAATGGATTTCACGGGAATTTTCTTTTGCCGGCAAAGTTTGACGAGGTGAGCCCCCGGATCACAAAATCCCGGAGTCCCGCAATCCGAAACCAGTGCGACTTTTTTTTGGGCACAAATTTCGCCGAGAGCTTTGACTTCATCAGGTGTGGTGTGTTCATTCAGAAGTTCATAGGTTTTACCGGCGATACCATGGGCGCGCAAAAGCTTGCTGGCTTCTTTGGTGCTCTCGCAAATAATCACCTCGGCGGATTTTAAAATCTCGAGCGCGCGCAAAGAAATTTCGCTGACATCGCCAATCGGAGTCGCCACCACGTGAAGCATTAATTGCCCTCCTCGTCGTCGAGAAGGTAGTGCATGATTTTTGGAATGTCTTCCGGCGCTGGCGCTTTCCCAGCATGAGTGCTTTCGAAAAAGACGACTTTAACGTGTGGCTGACGTTGGCGCAGGTGATGAATATTCACAGGCTCATTTTCAAAAAACCAAATGTCGGCATAATTTTTTTGCGGCAAACAGGCAAACCAGTCGGTCTTAAACTCGGCATCGTCCATGCTCTTATGCGGCTTCAGCACCAAACGCGTTTGCAGATCATCCAGCGGGAAGCCTGCGTGCTTGAGCACCAAGGCCGATCCTGATCCCATTCTTGCGACATCTCTGCCCGTTAAATAAACAACCTCGGCCCCTAAATTTGCCACGGTGTTCACATACTCTACAGCTCCATCATAGGGGAGGTCGTACTGAAGGTAATCATTGGAAAAAAATCGCGGGTACCAATAGTCGTGAAGGGCCTCTTGCAATTCCGAGTGGCTGCCGTCGAGGCCTGCACGCTCGAGGGCGTGTTTGAAGCCCCAGTCTCTACTGTGCGTACGAATATTTTTAAGTATCTGAATTTGCTTGGGAAATTTATTTTGAAACTCTGGCTCAGCGGCAAAATCGAGGATGATTCTCTCCACCCGCGGGGAGACATCAAACAGGGTCGAATCGAGGTCAAAAACGGCCAAACTTTTGTGGCCTTGATTTTGAAATTCCTCAATCTTAACAAGAATCTGACGGAGCAGATGGCGGGATTGCGTCATATGGCAAAATCTACCCTTGGAAGTTCTCTAAAGGCAAAGACTTTCTCTTGGCCGAATCACGAATTTTTGTTACGTTCTCGCGACTGAAAAATAAGGAGTCAGAAGTATGAAGAGTTTCGTGATCATGATTGCCGCATTAGCCACCTTGGTTGCTTGTACCGGCAAAAAAGCCGAACTGGGCACTGCCGAAAATCCTATCAAAGTTCACTTTGTTCCTTCCGTGGATGCGAAAGTGATCGAAGACAACTCCAAAATCTTCAAAGCGTTCATGGAGAAAAACACTCCCTACAAATATGAAATTTCCATTCCGCAATCGTTCGTTGCCGTTGTTGAAGCATTCGGAACAAAGCGTGCTGATGTCGCTGCGATTAACACTTTCGGCTATGTTTTGGCTCACGACAAATACGGTGCGGAAGCTCGCATGACCGTCATCCGTCATGGCATGCCGACTTACCAATCTCAATTCATCGCTAAAGCTGATGGTCCGATCAAATCCATCGCCGATCTTGCTGGTAAAAAAATCGCGTTCGTAGATCCTTCTTCCACTTCAGGTTACTTGCTCCCATTGAAAACTTTGAAAGAGAAAAAAATCGAACCGAAAGAGACCGTGTTTGCTATGAAGCACGATTCTGTTGTGTCCATGATCTATCAAGGTCAAGTGGATGCGGGCGCGACCTTCTACTCTCCGCCGTCTAAGGATGAAAAAGGCCAAGAGCACCTTGAAGATGCTCGCCGTTTGGTGCTGACTCAATACCCAGACGTTGAAAAGAAAATCAAAATCATCGAGCTCTCTGAGCCGATTCCTAATGATCCGATCATCTTTAGAAAAGATATGCCTGAAGAGATGAAAGCAAAAATCGTTGATGCAATCTTTGCCTTCGTTGCAACTCCAGAAGGTAAAGACGCCTTCAACAAAATTTACGGTGTGACTGAGTTCAAAAAGGCGACGGATGCAGACTACGAACCTGTTCGTAAGATGCTCAACGACCTTGGTAAAAATGCTGCGGATTTGATGAAGAAATAATTGAATTAGGAGCTCTGAATGTCTCAGCCCATTCTCTCGATCAAGAATCTGGTCAAAACTTATCCGAACGGAGTGCAAGCTCTTAAGGGCGTAAGCTTTGACGTTAAAAAAGGTGAATTCCTCGTTGTGATCGGACTGAGCGGCTCAGGCAAGTCGACGCTCCTTCGTTGCATCAACCGTTTGCACGATCCCACTTCGGGTCAGATCGTTTTCAACGGTAAAGATGTGGCGCAGGTTCAGGGCGAAGAAATCCGTTCTTTGCGCAAACACATCGGCATGATCTTTCAGCATTTCAATTTGATCCCACGTCACAGCGTTGTCAGCAACGTGCTGATGGGCCGCTTGGGCGTGATGGGTTCTTTCAAGAGTATTTTTGGTTTCTTCTCAGATGAAGATAAAGAAAAAGCGATGAAGTATCTTAAGCTTGTTGGTATCGGCGATAAAGCAAAGATCCGTGCGGATCAGCTTTCCGGCGGTCAACAGCAGCGTGTGGCGATTGCTCGTGCGCTCACTCAAGGTCCGGAAATTTTGCTTGCGGATGAACCTGTTGCGAGCTTGGATCCTGCGACTTGCCACACGGTGATGGATTACCTCAAAAAGGTGAATACAGAGCTCGGCATCACTGTGATCTGCAATCTTCACTTCCTCAGTCTCGTTCGTCAGTATGCCACTCGCGTGATCGCCCTTAAAGGCGGCGAGATCGTATACGAAGGCAGCCCCAGCGATATCACTGAAGCGTGGTTCGAAAAAATCTATGGCCAAGGCGCTAAAGAAGTTCATATCAACTAAGGACAACGACGATGAAGAGTTATATTTTCCGCAGAACTTTCTTTGATGCCTTTATCTTCGCTTACCTGGCAATGGTTGTTTTGATTATTGCGGCTCAGCCGACTCCAGAACAAATGCTGAAGCTTGGCCAAAACTTTGTGATGTTCCTCATCGCGATGGCGATTGGTGCGGCTTTGAGCGCGGGTTTAAACCGTTCTAAAAATCACCGCATGCACACAATGGGTGAGTCTCTGTTTGAGCCCGCTTACAAGAAAGCCGCAAAGGCTGAGACTTCTTGGTACAAGACGTTCTCTGGCTGGCAATTGGTGGTTTTCTTGGTGGTGACTTTCATCGTGGGTTTGAACACCACGAAATTCTCTATCAACGAACTTTTGAATGAAGACGGCTTCGCGGGCGCCGTTCGCCTGTTTAAGGGTCTCTTCAATCCAAACTTTGAAATCTTGCCGAAGGCCGTCTTGAATATCATCGAGACCATCTTCATGGCTTTCATGGCAACCACTTTGGCAATTCCGGTGGCTTTCGTTTTGAGTTTCTTCTGCGCGAAGAACATCATGAAGAGTCCGGGCGCTTACACTGTCTATATGATCCTCCGTACATTCTTGAACTTCACTCGCGCGATCGAAGCCTTGATCTGGGCGATTATCTTCTCGGTATGGGTGGGTATCGGTCCTTTCGCGGGTATGCTCGCTTTGATGATCCACTCGGTGGCATCACTCGCGAAACAATATTCTGAAATGGTTGAGACCGTGAGTGAAGGCCCGATTGAAGGTATTCAATCCACAGGGGCGACGAAGTTGCAAACTGTGTGGTTTGCCATCGTACCTCAAGTCATCCTTCCTTATATCTCCTTCACCGTTTATCGTTGGGACATCAACGTGCGCATGGCGACCATCATCGGTCTTGTCGGTGGTGGTGGTATCGGTACAATGCTGATCCAATATCAAGGTCAAGCAATGTGGCCCGAAGTCGGTTGCATCATCCTCGTGATCGCAATCGTCGTGTGGGCGATGGACCAAGCTTCCGCTGTGATTCGCGAGGCTTTGAAGTAGGGAGGTTGAGATGTCCAAAATCGGTTCTTATAAGATACTTATCCGCGAAGGACATCTTGATACTTATGGGCATGTGAACAATGCTCGCTACCTTGATATGTATGAAGAGGCTCGTTGGCAGCTCGTGACGGAAAGAGGCTACGGCTTCAAACGAGTTCATGATTCCGGCCAGGGGCCTGTGATTCTCGAAGTAAATCTGAAATTTATGAAAGAGCTTCGCTTGCGTGAGGAGATCACGATTACTACTGAACTTGTTGATTATCCTGGGAAGATTGGACGACTGAAGCAGCAGATGATTAAACCTGATGGCTCCGTGGCTAGTGAGGCGGTGTTTGTGTTTGGCCTGTTTGATCTTAAGGCTCGTAAGATGATTGAGCCGACCCTCGATTGGAAACGCGCTGTTGGGATGGACGTATAGTCTTTGACCGTCAGACTTGGTTTTAGTTCCTAATTTTTTTGTAGTACATATTTGATGGATGAATTCAAAATTAATTGCACGGACGGAGAGTAAATTGAGAAATACATTTTTTGCATTATTGATAATTGGAAGTTTGCTCGGGTCCATGTCCTTGGCAGCCCCATATAAAGAAATTGCACAAAGGGTATTGATGAATGATCTTGGATATCGACACGTATGTACCATTTATCGATACAGCCAACAGGATTTTAAGGTAAAAATTGAGTACCGACAGTTTCTTAATAACAATCTAAAAACCATTAAACATATAGATGAAACTCGGGACTGGGGTTTAGAGGATGCAATTAAGCCTGTCGCGTCTGAAAGAGCTTTTTGTGATTGTAGCCTTGGAACGCCAGCAAAGTATCCAGATGTCTTTCAGTATTGGACGTTTCTCTATGATTCTGTAAACCCAAAGCCAACATGGAAAGTAATTGTTTCGGCAAATGAGCGATTTTATAACCCTGGCATGGATAAGGAAAAAGCGACTTTCCGGGGCATCGTAGATACCTATTGTAATGAGGTTAGCTCAGGTTATTAACGACATAGTTATTTGTACGTTACGAAAGTACCGGTCACGAGCAGGAAAATGACAACATCTTCTAGGGTGACCGATTAAAAAATCGATTCAGAGTGTACTCCAACGCATCTGTTCCGGGTGCGATCTTCCATCTTGGCGAGTAACCAGTTTTTTCAACCTGCCTTTGATCTGCATATATTGCGCCTTGGGTGGGCAGCCGAATAACTAAATGGCTTTTAGGAAGATAAAGTGCCCCAACATTTCCGTATTGAACTACGCCTGTCGTATTTTCTCCCACCGTTTGTATGGATGGAAGTTTTTCGAAAGCCTCAAGCGTTAGCTCGCAAGAAGAGCCGCAGTGTTTGTCGATAAGTACATAAACTGGAAACTGAATAGCATTTGCAAGGTCGACTTGCTCATTCCCTAATTGCTGAATTTCAATAGGAGGTATAAGGCCTTGAACTGCTTTATTATAAAAGCTTAATAAGGATTGATAGAGATCACTTAAATAATTCGGAACGGCTTTCTGACTTTCATTTAAAAACTGGATTTGTAACCAAGATACGTTTGCAAGTATGGCCCAAGATTCTGGACTTCGCTGACGATAAATTGTCTTTTTTGGCATTGGGACTTTATCAACAGTTTCGACACCATAAAGAATGGCTGCCATTTGCGCACCTTTAGCAGAGTCACCACCAGGATTTCTTCTCAAATCAATTATAAATGGCTTTTCTTGAGCCTTGAGATAAGAAACTGTTTCTAGAAACCCATTCCAATCTGGCGACGATGATGGAGTCATTTTTTGAATTGCTAGAACAGAAACATTTTGACCGTTAAATTGTTTTGTGGACAGAGACCAAGTTGGATTGTTCTGGCCATAACCACTGTTGGGGCCGACCGAAGCTACAGGCCAAACTCTCTGGCAAGTTTTGTCTTCAATATGAACAGTTAAGTGATAGTCATTGAGTTGTTCGGTTAACTTCGCTAATTCGTTACAAAAATTTTCAGAGGACATCTCCTTTGGACGAGCGCTCATCTTCTTCAAGCCCTGGATAAGTTTCTCATACTGTCCGTTAGGAAGTATGCCTTTACCACCGTAGGCTTTCTCCAGGCCTACGGTAAAAAGATTTAAATCACTCACAATATCTTGCTGATCTAGACGAGGGACCGCATTGAGTGGAACTACCTCAGACAATAGAAGGCTTTGTGCTCCAACGAATGGTGTCCAAAGAATTGACAAAGCTATGAAAATTACAAAATTTTTCATGATTATCCCATACAGCTTGCGACTGAGGTTGCTTCTACTTTATAGCGAAGTCTGTGCCAGTATTTAGTTCCTAGTTTTTTTGTAATACGTATTTAATAAGATCTCGTCTTATATCCTGCAAATTTATTAGGTCAGGAGTTTGCTCTGTCATTGTAAAGCCGCATTTTTCAAGCACACGCCGAGAGGCCGTATTTAATTTTGCTACAAGGCCTATAAGCGATTGGATATTGGTTTTCGTGAAGACTTCATGAGTAAGTAATTCAACAGCAATTGTTCCTAATCCCTTACCATGCAACCGCTCGTCAATTTGGTATCCGATTTCAACAGAATGAGATTCGCTATTATAGTTTTTTATCGATAACCTGCCTACAGGGTTCTCTTGATGCAAAACTATCCAATACATTTTTTTTCCAGGGCCGAACTGCGAAAAGTCAGAACACAACTCCGCAAGCCGGGCGCGATTTTCTTCTAGATTGGATTTATATATTGGATTGAATTCTAAATTTTTAGGTTGGTATAACCATTCTTGTAGAACTTCCGCATGCTCTGGTAAGGCATTTATTATTTTAAATTCTACTTTGTTCATACGCTCAAGGGTATTCAATGGAATATATCTTTGTCTAGAAGACATATGCCTACTTTGGCTTGCCGCGATCACATAACTGCTGGGCATTGAGTTCTTCTTTACGACAAGTTTTATCGACATAGTCCCAGCAACCGCCATGATCGAGACACGCATCTGCTTGAAAGGCGTGTGGACTGAAACCTCAAGCGAACCATATAAAAAGGGAATAGGCCAAAAGCGGCGACAATAATCAGAATCCTATTCCCAATCCGATCTTGATCGCTTTTCGTTTCATCAGTTGAGACTATCTGAGCAAATACCATTTGTATATAGACCCAACTTTCGGATCATTGCTCGATCCCACTTTTTTGCTTTTCTATATTTGATAGTTTAATAAGGAATTCCAATGCCTTAGATACGATCCAAGTCTATGTTGGAGGGTATCGGTCACCTAAGGTAAAACTGCTATTTTCTTAACCGTGACCGGTACCTCTAGTGTCAGTGGTAGCAAAGTCAGTGCAATTATGATCGCGCGGTGACCGAAAATATTGGGTCTTGTTCAATAAGAAGTTAGTTTGAACGGTTCTTACGAAGTCAAGCCCGAGAAAAAGTTAGCAATTATTCTTTCAAAGCTGCTTGTCTCAGGATGCTTTTGTTTCGGGTTCCAACAAAGTGTCAAATCATGACGCCCTAGCGTGGATTTGGGAATACCTTTTAACTGGAGCTCGCGCAGGTTTCCATTTTTTAAGTGTCTCCATGCAGTAGTGAATGGCATGATGCCTATTCCTAAGCCATCTAGAGTAAACTGCGTGGCGACTTCATAGCTATCAACAGAAAGTGGACTTTTCAGGCCAGTTTCCCAAAGCAGGCGATCAATATTCTTATTTGTGCCTGCAATTGCATCAGGCATAGCTATAAGTTGAAAACTCTTAAGATCATCTATACGAATAGATCCTTTTTTTGCGAGGCCGCTTCTTTTATAAACGTCTTTCTCTATAAAAAGGCCATATCGTTCAGTGAACATTTTTTTGTATTCAAGTCCGGGTAAAATTCTAGGCTGGGCAATAAACGCGCAGTCAAATTTTCCACCTATGAGATCACCTAAAATCCTCGTATTGGGGCCACCTACAGAGATAGAAATATTGCGAATCTTCCCCATCAACTCAAGGCCAAGCCCTGAAATTATCTGACACGCAATATTGTCGTAAGTAGCTATTCTAAAGGGCCCTGATCTTTCAGAAAGATCGCCTTCGATGAAATCGAAGCTCTCTATGGTCTTTGCAATTAGCTTTGCGTATTCGTAGAGACGATGACCCTCTGAAGTTAATCTTATTCCACGCGACTCTCTTTCTATGAGACGGCACTCAAGCACATCCTCCAGGACTTTGATAGTTCGGGTAACAGCAGGCTGAGTTAAGCCAAGGCGCGAAGAGGCCTTCTGAATGGATTTTAGATCTGCAACAGCTTTAAAGGCGTTAAGTTTCTCAAGGTGTTCAGCGAGTCTTTTTCTATTCATTGTGACGATATAACAAAATATTATATCATTTCATATATATTATGCATTATTCGTTCGTTTCGTATTGGTCTATAAATCAATCTATCAAAACGAAAGGAATTCTGTATGAAGCCCCTATTTTTACTTTTAACTGTCCTAACAGTCTCTAGTCCGGGATTTGCCGAAGGGCTAAGGTCGTTTAGTTCCGAAGCCATGTACTGCGATTATACGCAGGGAGCCTGCAACTCAATAGAGTCCGGAAAGATCGAGGCCACAAGAAAGGCAAATGCGAGTTGCATGCCTCAATATGCCGTTCAAATGTCAGACTGGACCGATTTTGAGAAAAATATTTCGCCATTTCATCCGGCTAGTTGGGTCAAAGCAACATTTGTCTGCGTAGAATCGCGATCAGATGATGTCACATGTAATAAAGTGGGCTCTTCATATACCGTTAAATGTTGCGATAGCTCTGGCAACTGTTGGTACGAATAATTACGTTCAATTTTTTGAATAAAATCACTGGTTTTCCACATCATAATTGATCAAAAAAGCTCTGGTTTCGTTTAACCAGAGCTTTTTATTTTTACATTGCGAAAGTGTCGGTCACGGGTTGGCCGTTTCGGCGTCTGCGACGGGGAGTGTTCGCGCCTTTTCAGCAAGCGGTGTTTTTACTTCTTCGAAATCTCCAGGCTTCCAAGTTCCGTCGAAGGCCGCTTTCTCTGGTCCGTAGATTCTGAAGTATGCAAACCAGCCTTTTCCTGGCAGGGTTTTGATCCACTGATTTTCTTTTCCCGCAGGGGCTTTTGGGCCGAAGTACAACTCTGCTTGTGCCTCTGCTGCGATATCTTTCAGTTCAAACATTGATCTGAGAGCGGCTTTGTTTTGATCTGTTTGCACCTGGCTGCGTGTTTCTGCATCGTAGACTGTGACTGACCAGAAGAGTTTTCCAGGGACTCTTTGCGGGACCACGAGGCGATAGGTTTTTCCGCCGTCGAGGTAGGTGTCTTTGCTATCGCGAAGGCCCAGCCAGTAGAGTGATCCTGCAGTTTCGTCTCGCTTAAACATTGCTGGCGAGGCGCCGATGGCTTGGTAGAACCACTTGTCGCGTGCGACGAGATCCGTGTAGCCATTTGGGTTGTCGAAATTGCCGTCTTCAAATCTGAGTGCGGCCCATTCCCATTTTCTGTCGGGCCAGACGACTCTATCGGGGCGTTGATCCGCAAAGGCTTCTGCTTTCATTTGGTTCAGGGCTGTTTTTGCTGCTTGTTCCAGAATGCGTTTCATTCTTGCATCCGGGTTGAAAGGTTTTCCCTTTTCGATGCCGAGAGCTGCTAGCTCTCCGTAGTAGTTGCGATAGCCGCTGTAGACTGGTTCGCTGTCGACAACTTCGTGGAGAACTTCCCAGTATTTAATATTGTTTTCCCACTTGAGAGGAGTCGTGTCTTGGACTGTGCCTGTGAGATTGACCCACTTTGGCTCTGTCCAGTCGGCAACTTTGTTCAGGGGATGAACTTTGATGGTCTTGATTTTTTCAATCGCTCCATTCACATCGCCGTTAACCGGAAGCGAACGGATACCGACGATCAGACGATTGCTGGTCGCCTTCCATGCGTGATATCCCGCTGGTACTTCTCCTTTATAGTCGAGCGGCAGAATAAGGTGCTTTCCGCCCTTGCCTGCATCCGGTCCAGGAAGGCCCATGTCGGCGACCCAACGTTGATTCACATCCATGACGACACAAATGAGTGGGCCTGGAGGCATTTCAATCACCATAGGACCAACACTCAGATTCATCGGAATTGGACCATAAGGCGTGTCGGAGTTTGCGGTTAAAATAGTTTGCTTTGGCTGAGTATCGAGAACACCAAAGACTTTATTTTCGACAAGGCCGCTGTCAGTGTTTCCTTTGATGATCGCCATCCCAGAAACCGTTGGATAGAAGAAGCGATAAGCTTGAATCGCACGATTTAAATCGGATGTATTTCTCGCATCCTGGGCTGCTTTTGCTGAGGGAAAGCCCAGGGGAGCTCCGGCTGAAGTTTTTGTTTGGGAGGGCACCGCTTTCTTTTTTGCCTTGGTCTCCGCATTTGCAGTGATGGTTAGAAGTAAGCTCAAGATGATGCTGCTGACAGCTTTCATTCGAATATGATTCATAAAAAGGCCTCCAGATTTGTTGAATGTCTCAATGGTAAGAGCTCTCTGGCCGGAGAGTATGCCTATTGTTGGAAGATTTAGTGATTGCCGGTTCGGTTGGCGAACGACATTCAGGAAAAAACGATTTTGCGCCGGCAAAGCATTCCTCTACCATAAACAAAAAATTAAACGAGCGGAAAAAACTCTCAGCGGAATCTTGATTTCAACTTGTTTCAAGGAGGAACTATGTCGCCCAAAGAAAAACAAGAGAGCCGTACGCCGACTTCTCAAGGCAATGGATCGCGAAAGAAGCCCAATATTTTATTCATCATGGGAGATGATATTGGCTGGTATAATATCAGCGCCTACAACCTCGGAACGATGGGGTATAAAACTCCGAATATTGATCGCATCGCCAAAGAAGGTGCTCTCTTCACTGATTGGTATGGACAGCAGAGTTGCACCGCTGGGCGGGCCGCTTTTATTACAGGCCAGGCGCCTATTCGTACGGGACTTACTAAGGTAGGTTTGCCAGGAGCTGACATCGGCCTTCGTGCTGAAGATCTGTGTATTGCGGAAGTGATGAAGTCTTTGGGTTATGCCACCGGACAGTTTGGTAAAAATCATTTGGGTGATCGCAATGAATTTTTGCCCACAATGCATGGCTTTGATGAGTTCTTCGGAAACCTTTATCACTTGAACGCTGAAGAAGAGCCAGAAAATGTCGATTATCCGAAAGATCCTAATTTTAGAAAACGCTTTGGCCCGCGCGGTGTTTTGAAATGTAAGACCGCGGATAAAGACGATGAAACAGTCGATCCTGCCTATGGCAAAGTTGGTAAGCAGGTTATTGAAAACACCGGTGCGCTGGATACAAAGCGCATGGAAACTATCGATGAAGAATTTTTAGGTGCGGCGAAAGATTTTATCCAAAGAAAAAACAAAGAGGATGCGCCGTGGTTCTGTTATTTCAATACCACTCGCATGCATGTGTGGACGCATTTGAAAAAAGAATCTCAAGGCAAAACGGGCTTGGGTCTTTATCCCGATGGCATGGTGGAGACCGATGGGCATGTCGGTCAGCTTTTGAGTCTCTTGGAAGAATTGAAGGTCGCAGAGAACACTGTCGTTGTCTATACGACTGATAATGGCGCTGAAGTGATGAGTTGGCCTGACGGCGGATGCACTCCTTTCCGTGGTGAGAAAGACACGAATTGGGAAGGCGCCTTCCGCGTTCCGTGCGTTATACGTTGGCCGGGCGTGATTAAGGCAGGGACCATCATCAATGATATTTGCTCGCACTATGATTTCATCCCAACATTTGCAGCGGCGGCCGGAGAGTCTGATATTGTCGAGAAAGTTAAAAAAGGACATCAGATTGGCGATCGCACTTTCAAAGTGCATCTTGATGGGATGAACCTGTTGCCTTTCTTAAAAGGGGAAGTGAAAGATTCTCCTCGTGATGGGTTTATTTATTGGAGCGACGATGGAGATCTTTTAGCCATCCGCGCGAGAAACTGGAAAGTGGCTTTCAAAGAACAGATGGCAACGGGATTGAATGTTTGGAAGCAAGATTTCACCAACTTACGTGCTCCGAATATTTATAATCTGAGATCGGATCCTTTTGAGCGTGGAACGGAAGCTCTCTTCTATGGCAAGTGGATGGCGGACCGTATGTTTGTCATGGTTCCAGCTCAAGCCATTGCTATGAAATGGCTTGAAAGCTTCAAAGAATATCCACCAAGACAGAAACCGGCAAGCTTCAGTCTGGACAGAGTGATTGAAAAAATGATGCCGACTTCTCAGGAGTCTGAAGCCCCTTCCCGCGAACAAGAAATGCAGCGGCCACCTCCTCCTAAAAGGCCAGAGTCCGGAGCCACGGCACGCCACTAGTTGACGTTTCGCAAAGCGCAGGTAGGATGTTTTCATGAATTCCTTCCTGCGCCAAATTCAGTGGATTGAACAGAATTTTATCGAAATCAAAGTCAGTTCTGAAGTTGTCTTAGATCTGAAATATTCGACGACAGACAATTTCATGCAGGCCGATGTCTATGAGGGCTTTCATCGCTGTTTTATGGCACCTGTTGCGGCGAAAATGTTTTTCAGAGCGTGCGAAGAGCTCAAACGGAATCATCCAGATTTGCAGTTTCATATTTGGGATTCTTTGCGCCCGCGAAGTATTCAAGCGCAGTTTTATGATCGTCTGAAAGGCACGCCTTTTCAGAATTATGTGGCGGCGCCTCAGCCAGGATCTTTGCATAATTTTGGCATGGCTGTGGACCTGACTTTGCAAACTCGTGACGGCGAGCTTTTGGATATGGGAACGGGCTTCGATGATTTTCGCGATCTGGCTCAGCCAAAACTGGAACGACAATTCTTAGCTTCGGGCGCACTGACGGCTGCGCAATACGAGAACCGCATTTTATTGCGAAAGCTTTTAGAGACTCAAGGCTTTAAAGTTTTAGAACATGAATGGTGGCACTTTAATGCTCTTCCGAAAGATCAGGTTTTCGGAAAGCATCCGATTTTAGAATAGTTTTATCTCATTGGAATTGAGAGGCCGCAGAGGTAGCCACCAGTATTGTCGATCTTTCTTTCAAAGATTTTTTGGCTCGAGACATAATTCATTTGCGCATTGAAGTTCAATTTAAACGCCACAACGTTTTCAGCATCGGAAGAATTCATCCCCACAACAACGTAGAGACCGTCTTCGGTGATCTCGAGGGCTCGTGGCAGAGCTTGGGTCACACGAATATTGAAAGCTTGGCGGCTGTTGTCGGGTAGACCATTCGTCGTGATTGGCATTCCATAGATCGCCTCTTTGCCGCCTTCGCGAGCCGTGGCCATTGCATAACGATAGGCATGGTTGATCTTGAGATCTCCGCCCGTTAAAGGCATGGCCAAAGATCCGACGTCGGCGTAGACGTAGGAAGCACCTGACGGGGTGATAGAAAAAATGCGGATAAAACTATTTCCGGTGCTCGCCTCGGTTGCGATAAAGACTTTGTCGAAAGATTCGTCGTAGACGACCGTACGAGGCGCAGTAACAGAAATACTTGTTAATGCTGTCAGGCCTGTTTGCTCATTGAACTTAAACACATCGATCTTGTTGGCGCCAAGGCTCGCGACGTAGAGCAAACTTCTTTTGCTGTCATAACTAGACGAGTGAGTTAATGCATTTGCGCCAATCGAGACCGATGGACCCGAAGTCAACTGGGTCATCCCGGTGTTGAGCAGGTTTTGGTCAATGCGTCCGCGATTGTAACTCGAGCCGAAAAGACTGAAGCCTGCAGTTGTTGGCACGACCGTCAGGTGTACAATTTGCGAAGCATAATTATTGAAAGTGTTTTTGGAAGTCAGAGCGCCATTCGTGGCGTTATAGTTATAGAGCTGCAACATCGCTCCGTCGGCATCAACCGAGAAGACTGTACTGCTGGGACTATGATAGGAAAGCCAACCGACATTGGCTCCAGAGAAATTACTTGAGCCCAAGAGACTCATCACTCCTGTTGAGTGATCAAGTTCTAGGATGTCCATGCCGAGGCTGCGGCCATAGTAAAAGCGTGTTTTCTTAAGCGCCGTCGGAGCAGGTGTCGGTGTTGGGGTGACGATGGGGCTTGGAGTTGGCGTAGGTGTTGGAGTCGCCGTCGCCGAGGGACTTGGGCTCGGAGTCGGCTTCGGAGTCGGGCTTGGACTTGATGCCGGCGTCGGTGTTGCTGTCGCATTGGGACCCGGAGTTGGCGTTGGGTTTGAGTTGTGATTGTCCAGCGTTGAAGTCCCAGATTGCAGAGACTCTTGCTGTTGAATTTGAAAACCACTGCCACCGCAATTTTGGAAAAGCAGAATAAAAATCGCTGCAAGAAAAGTGATCTCAAATTTTCGGAACCTTAGACGTTTCAACCCCATCTACTTGAGTTTACCGAAGCCTATGCAAAACTACATTCTATTTTCATTTTGAGACGGTCCGTCTGGTAGATAAACTACTTTTATGAAAGTGTTTCTTTTCATGATCCCTATTTTAATGAGCTTTACAGACTGTAATAAGCCACGGGAGCCCTCTACTCCGGTGTCGCAGTCTACGACTGTGTCGCAGAGGACGTCTGCGTCGACGCGGCCGGTGGCTGTTTTACCGCTTCCGGTTGAGGGCGGTGGCTGACATATTCTGCATACTCCACGAACTTTTTAACGAGCTTTTCCAGAGAGCCGTGCATGCGCTCGTCTTTTAAGACGTCATGCTCATCGAAAGCTTTATTGGCTAACGCTACCCCCAACATCTCTGGATAGACAAAAGCGCCGAGGTACTCAAGAGGCTGGCGCACTTGCCACATCCCGCGATTCGTACCCACCATTCCCGGAGAAGCCCCCATAATGAGAACTTGCTTGCCGACCCACGGAACCGGGTTGACCCGCGAACTCCAGTCGATCGCGTTCTTCAAGGTACCGGGAATGCCGGAGTTGTATTCGGGACTCGCAATAATGACCGCGTCTACGACCGCAATATCCTGAATGAATTTTTGGGCCGCATCGGGAATGCCGGAGTCTGTTTCGAGATCGCCGTGATAGAGGGGCATTATGTACTCGTTGAATTCTTTGAGCTGCACATCATGACCTGGAGGGACCATTTGATGGGCGTTGCGAATGAGTTTTTTATTCAGGGAATCTCGGCGGAACGAAGCCGCAAACATTAGAATCTTCACAAATTGTCCTCCGGTTAGCGTGCGTGCATTCCGGAGGATAGTTGATTGTTATGAACTCGTCAGTCCCAAATCCTTAGTATGACGAAATTTTCAAATATGAAATTTAACGAACGCAACGAGAGCCAATGTCACAAGGCTGATAGCGATGGTCACTCTGTGGCAGAGTGTCTCCATCTTTTTTTCGTAAGTGATGTCGCGGCTGACTTGGCTCGGATTCGACTTCAGTCGCGCTTGCACATGTTTGTAATAAAGCGGGTAAAGCAGATAAAAAGAAACTGCCTTCACATGAGCACGTGATAAGTAACTACGATTGTGAGCCAGCATATGGTCCCACGCGAGAGCCTTGTGCCGGAATTTCATGAACTCAGGCGAGTGAGTCAGGTCCGGGCGATGAAAGCGTAAGGTATCCAAAATGTAATCGAGTCTCTCGAGGTGAAGCGGGAAGTGATAGGACTGGCCGTTCTTGAGCACCAAGAAAAATCCAGGCACTCCGAGAGAGTGCTTAAAATGAATATTCTGAATATCGTTGAAGCTGAAAGTGACTCCGCCAGTTTCTTTGATTTCATAGATCAGGCGTTCGCCATGAAGGTGAACGCGAATGTCCGAGGTCTCTCGTAAGATCCAGGCGATGTAGGCCGTGACCAAAAAGAAAAGAAGTTGAAAGACATTTCCCACGGTGAATGCCATTTTGAATTGAAACTTTAGCAAGGGCAGAAGGAAGTTCATCAATACGAAAAAGCCCGAGCAAACTGCGAAGGCCAAGAACGTATAAAGAAAATGGGTTTCTGTGAAGCGAGCTCCCAGTGATCGAGAGAGACCGCTGCGACCATTATACTCCGGAGAAGGCATTAAATTAATTTCCATATATATTTAACGATAAAGTTTTTATCCGCCGATTTCCATTGGAGAAAATAACTTTCTCGTAATAGGACGAAGACCCCTGTCAACGCCAGAGGCGACTGTCAGCCCCTATGACAGCTGTCTAAGTTCGAGCACGTGCTTGAACGAAGGAATAGAAGAAAACCGCATTGGGATCGTTGGCCACGGCAGCCATTTCTTGCCTCATCCCTTCCACAACATCTTTGGAAACACATTGGGCGGCCACTAATTGCTCGCTGGCGCTGAGGAGCAAGTCGGTCCAATACTCCACGCAGTCCTTGCGAGCTTGCGGGTAGCGGTTGTCGAGGAACCAAGTTTTGATTTCAGTGTGAATGTCGTGGTACCCAAGCTGCATTAGGAAATTTCCCAGCTTGGCGCCGACAAAGGGATCCCCTTTTTGTTGTAACTGATACTCATTGAAAGCCATCCAGTACTTCCAAACATTCGGAGAGTAAGGGTCTAAAAAGAAAGACGAGTTCATCACTTCGGTGATGTAGATGACAGAACCAGGGCGTAAAACCCGGCGCACTTCTGAAAGCACGCGAATTGGATCTGGCACATGTTCCAGAATCCAACACAAGAAAGCGCCATCAAAAGAGTTCGCATCAAATTCCATGGCGGTCGCATCCATCTCGCGCAAATCAAAGCGGCCAGTAGCATAAGGTGTCTTCGATAAATTGTGTTGAGCCACCGCGAGCTGATTCTTGCTGCGATCAATACCAGTCAGAGTCAGATCTGGAAAGCGACGAAGAATAATATCACTTTGCGCGCCGACACCGCAGCCGACCTCGAGCAGGTCCGTGACATTGGACAAATTTATATTTTGGTAGACGGTGTGCTCACCAAAATGCGCTTGCTTACGCAGGCGTTGTTGTTCTTCTTCGGAAAAGCCATGAAGGTAGGGAAACGCATTTGATTCAGACATGCCCCAGTCTACCCATGAGCGGGGGGCCTCGGTCAAAGTTCGACGCGTCCAGTGTCGGAAGACAGATCCTCGACGAAGGTCCTGTCTATATTTTTTTCGACAATAAGTAGATTGTACCAAGGTCCTGTAAAGAATTTGCACACTTTCTTTAGAATTCTTTTTCTGAAATGCACTTTGATTTTAATCTCTTAAGTCGGGTCTTGTCCGCACCGATAGGGTTTGTGAGGAATAAGAGGTGCAGTATGCAAACACTTTTTTATGTGTCATTGAATGGCGGCCATGTGGGTCCGTATTCAGTGGATACGATTGTACAGAAGATTGAAGCCGGTGAGCACGTGTGGACGGACTACGTCTATTGTGAAGCCAAATCGGACTGGGTTGTGGCAATGGAACACCCTAGTTTCGTGGACAAATTCCAAGCATCGAATGTAAAGGTCCCTGCGAAAAAAGCGGATGAGCATACTGTGATTAATGCAGCAGCACCTAAGCATGACGATAAATATAAGGAAAAAGCTTGGTACATTTTGAAAGAGGGCAATAACTATGGTCCTTTCTCAAAGTTGGAGCTGGTTCAGATGCTTCAAGAAAAAACCATGTTTGAATATGATTATGTATGGCATTCCAAATTGAATGCTTGGAAGCGTGTGGCGGAGTTGGATGAGTATTCTCCGGAAAACATCCGCGCGATGAAGGAGTCGGGTCTTTCTGAGATCGCAGAAGTCTTCTTCCGTCGTCGTCATGCACGAGCTTCTTATGGCTGCTCTTTGATTGTTCATAACAACAAGACGGTTTTCAAAGGACGCAGTATGGAGATCAGCTCTGGCGGAGCTGGTATCATGATCGACAATCCTAATTTACAACCAGGCCAGAACTTGTTCTTGCACTTCCAACCGGGTGATGGAGTTCCTCCATTCAATGCAGTTTGCACAGTCGTGAGCAAGCAAATGGTGAAGGATACCAAGAGCGCTCTAGATTCAGTGAAGTATGGCGTGAAGTTCACAAGCATCAGTCAGTCGGTGCGTGAATCGATCCGTCAGTTCACACAAAAAGCTGCGTAATACGCGCGGCTTTTTCATGGAGGATTTTATGATTCGCTTTTTTGTCATTGCGTTGATATTGATGGCGTCGTTGGTTCAGACTGCTTGCGGAAACGGAGCTGCGACTCGATACGATCTAGATCAGACGGGACAGAACTTCGGTCAGAAAATCCTCTATAACAACAAAGTAGACATTGTCTTTATCGTCGATAACTCGACATCCATGGGCCAGCACCAGGCCCGTTTAAATTCGCAAATTCCCACTTTAGTTTCGATTCTGCAAAGCTTGAAGATGGACTATCATATCGTAGCAATTTCTACGAGCATGGGTCTCGATGGCAATGGCGGTCAGTTTTTAGGGGATCCGAAGATCCTCACACCGACAACACCTAATTTGCAAACTCTATTGCAGCAACGTATTGCCCTCGGCGATACCGGCAGCAATAACGAGCGCGGTCTCTATTCTTTAGAAACTGTTTTGTCTCCTTCGTATTTGGCGGTGGATGGAAAAGGTTTCTTACGTGACGAGGCTCTTCTCGCAGTGATTGCGTTGAGTGATGAGAACGATAAGAGCGGTAAAACAGCGAGCTATTACGCTTCGATGCTGGATAAGTTAAAGCCAGCAGACAGTGCGGGCCGCAAATCTTGGATTTTCAATTTTATTGGCGTGCTTGAAAACTCGAGCGCGTGTCGTACATTCAACGATTATTCTGAAGTGGGCACGATTCAAATGCAGCTGGCGGATCTTTCCGGCGGTAATAAAGAATCTTTGTGTTCAAACAGTTTGGCGTCGGCGGTGACGAATATCAAAGCTCGCATCGTGCAAATCCTGACGGACTTTTATTTGAAAACAAAACCAGTGAAGGCGACTTTAAAAATCGCCGTGAACGGTCAGTTCGTGAAAGAAGATGCCACGAGCGGTTGGACCTATGAAGAAGAAAACGGCAAGTACATCATCCGTTTCCATGGCGACGCCATCCCACCAGCAGACGCGGATATCCGAGTGGATTTCACTCCTGCAGAGAACGGATAATTCCACAAAATTTCCATACATAGAGGTGCCATTTTTTCTGGCATGAGCATTGCTCAAAGGAGTTTTGCTCATAATTCAGTGGCATTCTGCCACGGCTTAGAAGAAAGGAACCACTATGAAAAAAATCATGATCGTCGCGCTCTTGGTGAGCTCGATGTTCTTCAACACGGCATGTACCGATGAGGAAGTCGCTGCTTCTATCATTGGTATCGGTGTCGGTATTGCAATTGCTGTAGGTGACGATGGTCACCACGACCGTCCACCAGATCGTTACCCAGGCCCAGACTATGGACGCCCACGTCCTGGCTACCCTGGCTATGGGCCCGGCCCAGGCCGCCCACATCGTGGCTACTCAGCTGATGTCAAATTGGCATCTTCAGATGCCTTTGACACCAGTGTCGAAGTGCTTGATTTCGCAAACAAGTACGGTGTTTCAACCGAGACTGCAGCGAAAATTCAAGACGCTTTCGTCAATGTGAGAACGCAAGGTGTGAGCTCTTTCGAAGCGATCGGCTTGAGCAAAGCGGATTTGAAAGCAATTGCTCAGCGTGAAATGCCTCAAGAGGAGTCTTTGCAAGCCTTCTCGCAGAAGTTGGATCTCTCTGAAGCGCAAGCACGTGATTTGATCAAGACCTTGATCAAAGACTTCGATGCTCAGGCTTCCAATGTCGAGAGCAACTACTGGCAATCCTGCATGGCTAAAGGACAATGGAGAACTCCACAAAACGCGTTCTGCAAATCCACAAGCTGGCAAGGCTGCGCACCGGTTACAGGCGCTAGTCTCTGCTACTAATTCCACTGGTACACTCATGTGGGGAAGGGGGCGAAAGCCCCCTTTTTCATTTATAGTTGAACTACAAAGACGCCGTCGAGTTGGGCGCAAACTTTTCCTTTGCAGAAAACTTGAACCTTCATGAGCTCGCGAACTTTTTTCCAGCGACTGAGGCAATAAAAAAACTTTTGATAGAGATCCGGGCGATTGAACTCACAAATGATATCAAAATCTTCCGCAACAGGGTGAAGATACCGAATCTCGCCCCTTTGAATGACGATGTTATTGGTACGGATATTTTCTTTATCGAGTCCTAAGTACACCAAACTATAAGCGGCCAGCACTGAAAGCGTGTAGAGGCTGCCACCGAAAGCGGTGCTTTTGTGGTTGATGTTTTCTTTGAGCCGCGCACGCAAATGAACTTTCTGCGGAGTCGCCTCAAGAATTTCAAATCCCAAGTGCTGAGTCAGCGGAATATCCGTCGTCAGTTTCGTGTAGAGTTGTTCTTTGGTCATGTGGGTCCATTCTTTTCCGCGGCGGGTTGCTGCTCACTCAAGCCGACACTCGCGAGTTGATAGTAGATCCCTTTTTGTTGCATGAGTTCCGCGTGCGCGCCAATCTCGACGATCTCGCCTTCGCGCAGAACGACGATACGATTGCATTCGCGGACGGTTGAAAGACGATGAGCAATGATGATGCTCGTCCGGCTTTTCATCACTTCATGCGTGGCCTTTTGTAAAATCAATTCGCTTTCGGAGTCGATATTCGCGGTCGCTTCATCCAAAATGAAAACATCCGGATCAAATGCGAGAATGCGTGCAAAAGCGATTAACTGGCGCTCACCAACAGAAAGATTCGCGCCACGTTCTTCAACAGGGGATTGAGGGCCTCTTCCTGTTCGTTGAAGGAGATCTAAATATCCGGTTTGCGCGAGGGCTCTTTCGACGATATCCAAGGTGATGGTGGGGTCGCCAAGATTGACGTTTTCAGCGATGGTCCCACGGAAAATAAAGTTGTCCTGTTGAACCACGCCGATGTGCGAGCGAATAGCGTGCCGTGTGATTTCCTCAAGGGGGCGGCCATCGATAGCAATCGTTCCTGCAGGAGCATCATAGAACCGTTGAAGCAAAGAAATGAATGTGCTTTTGCCGCTTCCGGTTCGGCCGACAAGCGCGATCGATTCACCCGCAGCGATTTTTAAATTTATATTCTTCAGTACTAGGGGCAAATGCTCTTCATAGCGGAAATTCAACTGTTTAATGTCAATTTCACCGCGTAACTGGGACACTTCCTGCGCGGAAGAGATTTCAGCCTCTACCGGCTCATCCATCAAAGTGAAAATACGTTCCGCGCTCGTCAGAGAATTTTGGAATTGCTGATACTTCTCCAAAATATCACGCAATGGCGGAATGAAGTCCTGCGCATTCATCATAAAGGCGACGACGGCCCCGATGGTCAATCCACCTTCAGCGCTGATCCAGCCGCCAAAATACATCGCAGAAGAGATCGTCACTGCTGTAAAGCAATTCATGATCGGGAACATGGCCGCGTATGCGTGAACGGATTCCATATTGCTTTCGCGGTAATCATCCGACAAACCTTGAAAGATTTTAAGATTCTTAGGCACGCGATTATAGAGCTGAACGACTTTAATTCCGTTGAGATTTTCCGCCAAGAAAGAATTGATATTGGAAAGTTTCTTTTTCTGTTCTCGCAAAATTTCGCGGATGCGGTCGCTTAACTTAATGGCGGCGTAGATAAACAACGGTGCTGCTGCAAGCGTAATTAACATCAGCTTCACAGAAATCAAAGACATCGCAATAATAATGGCTATCATCGTAACGGCGTTGATGAAAATATTAATCACACCGTCGGTGAATAAATCACCGAGTGCGCTGACATCATTGGCGATACGGGTAACGGTCCGTCCCGCGGGCGTTTTATTAAAATATTGTAACGGCAGAGATTGCGTATGGCGAATCAGATCTTCGCGCAGATAATAAAGCACGCGATTGCCAAGAACTTGAAACATATAGGTTTGCGAGAAACTCAAAATCGTGCGTGAAAATTCCAATCCTAAGTAGACCAAGGCAATCGTCTTAAACAGGGAAATATCCTTCGCAACGACACCATGATCGATCGCATAGCCAATAATGTACGGAATAAGTCGCGAAATGCCCGTCAGTACGGCAATAATCAGAATGACACTTAAAAACATCCACGGATGACGGCGCGTATAGGGCCATAACCGTTTGAACATAATCGGGTAGGTGACCGTCGTCTTAATAATATCTTCATTCATGATTCACCTCCGAGCCAGATTGAACGCTGACAATAGTGCGGAAGCTCGGACTTGTTTGCATCAGCTGCGAAGCCGTGCCCAAAGCTTCAATAGCGCCATCTTTAAGTACAAGAATCTTGTCGGTACTTCTCAACGAGCTCAAGCGATGAGCAACGGTAAGGCGAGTTTGATTGTTCTTCGCTTGAGCGAGCTCTTCTTCAATCATTTTTTCAGTGCGAGTATCAACTGCGCTTAAAGAGTCATCCAGAATCAAAAACGGCGAGGTTAAAATCAAACCCCGCGCAATGCTGAGACGCTGCTTTTGACCTCCCGATAGGTTCACACCGCGTTCGCCCAGTTGCGAGTCAAATTTCTGCGGAAGGTTTTCGATCTCGCCGCGGATATTTACGACTTCAGTCATGCGCTCGACATTTCTAAATTCAGGATCTTCATGAAAACCATAACTGACGTTGCGGGAAACGGTTTCGCTAAATAAGAAAACTTCTTGAGTGACCAGAACCAAAGTTGCGCGAAGACTTTTCAAAGTATAACGATTTACTGGCAAGTTGTTGACTAAAATCTCCCCTTCAAGCACGGGATACATGCGCAAAAGGAGGTTCACTAAAGTACTTTTGCCAGAGCCCACTTGTCCCATCAGACCGAAGTGCTCTCCTTTGCCGATTTTGAAAGAGATATTTTTCAAAGCGTAGACTTCGTTGCCGGGATACTTAAACGAAACGCCGCGGAACTCAAGGGATTCAAAAGTCTTAAGCTCAATCTCGCCAGAGTCAGGAATATCCGTGGCTTGAGTCATAACTTCTTTGATGCGATCCACGGACGCGCGGCCTTTTTCATAATATGAAAAACCCAAACCCAGCGCCGTCACCGGCCAAACCATTTTTTGGATGTACCGATGGAAAGCCACGAAAGTACCGATGGTGACAGTTCCCAGATACAAATCATTTGCTGCGATGAAAAATAAAATCACCGAGCCGCTGGTGACTCCGAACTCCATCACCGGCATGAAAAGGGAATCGATGAGGGCTACTTTGTTATTGGCTTTTTCCAATTTGCGGCTGGAATCGCAAAACATCTGCGTGCGGTGCTCTTCTTGCGCGAAAGATTTCACCACGCGAATACCGCCGATGGTTTCTTGAGTCACACCAGTCAATTCTGAAAAACGATCTTGTGCAATTTTGTAATTAACATGAATCAGCTTCATCACTTTATTGATGAGAAACGGTACGAGCGGTAACAAAATCAAAGTCTTCCATGTCCACGAAAAATTCATCGTGAACATCACGGGCAGAATGATCGCAAGGTAAATCAAGCCATCAAGAAAAATCAAAAGGCCCGGGCCAATCGCCTGACGGAACGACGACACATCATTCGTTGCGACACTCATCAACTCGCCCACTTGGTTTTTCTGGAAAAAACTGGGACCCAGATTGGTGAAATGTTTGAAAATGCGAAGGCGCATGTCTTCCATTGCATAGGTATGAAAGCGGCCGAAGTTCCGGCGCCATCCATAGCGGGTGACTCCCAAACAAGTAATAGCGGCCACTAAAAACAAACTGGTTCGGCCGAGTTCGCCGAGAGGCATGTGCTTTTCAATCTGATCGATACCGACTTTCAAAAGCAGAGGGTAGAGACCATCCAACGAGTTGGTAATGACCAACAGAAAAATGCCAATGCCAAACGCCCGCGGCTGATAGCGGATGTAGTGGAGCAGTGGATTTTTAAAAAGTTTTGAAGTTTCCGCAGTGTTTTCTGGAGTGGAGCTGTAGGTGGCCGACATAGCCTCCTACTATCCTCCCGAACGGCTGACGCCGCAAGAGTTTTGCGGCTGAGACGCAGGGCTTAGTTAGGACCGACAAAAACCTCTGCCAGCGACGCGCTGATCTTGGCTTTGAAAGCTTCTTTCTGCGCTGGAGAATCCAAGCCTTGTTCATAAGCAGAACAGGTGATTTGAATTTGATCAATACCGGATTTTTTTGCATTTTTACTGGTTGCATCGACTAACACAGACATTGTTGTTTCTTGAATATTCGTTATTTGAAATGCAGAAGATTTTCTCACTTTGACAGCGGGCATCTTCATGATTTTTTTTGAAATCGTCGTTCTGAATTCGCAGCTATCTGTCGACGAAGATCCAGAGCGCATAAAGGATTTGCCTTTCAAATCCCAGATGCTGGTGTAAGGAACAAATTCCTCAGGCGTCAGCCCCGTCTTTTGGAGAGTTAGATCTTTCGCGAGCACCCATTGAGAGCCTACGGAGAGAGCGATTGGTTTTGCAGGAGCTGCAGCGGCCACTTTTTTAGCTCGAGGAGCGGCAAAGGTAAATGCCGGCAGGCAGAAGATAAAAATAAAAAACAGTTTTTTCATGTCCCCAGTTTTCCACTGGGAACGTTCGATGTAAATCCACAAAAAAAGGGATGGAGTAAATCCATCCCTTTTTCCAGTGTCCTCGCTAAAAGAACTTTTAGTAATGCATCAATGCATTAACGTCGAGTTTGCCTTCCGTGACGAGCTTGCCTTGAGCAGCAGAAATCTTTTTCGCAGAACCCAAGATCGCAGTTTTAACGTCTCTCCAAGTTTTTTCAGGATGAGCAGACCAGTAAAGAGCTGCCGCACCTGCAACATGAGGAGTCGCCATAGAAGTTCCATCCCAAGTTGCATGGAAACCGTACTTATCGATCACGACATCAGAGTACTCACTGCCCACGGTTGTCGAGAAGACCTTCACGCCGGGAGCTGCGATATGCACTGTCTTTACGCCCCAGTTCGAGAACGAACCGAAGTTGTCATTCACGTCAATCGCCGCAACGGAGATGATGTTTTCGTGAGTGTAAGTTGCAGGATAAGACGGTTGTGGATCTGTGTCGTTGCTGTAACCCACGCCTTGGTGACCGTTCCCAGCTGCTGCGATAAAGAGAACGCCTTTATCCATCGCGTACTGAATAGCATCGCGCAGAGCTTGGTTGGCAGCGCCATCCGCAGGATCTTCACCCTCAGAGCCCCAAGAGTTCGAAAGAACTTTCGCGCCATTATCAACTGCATAGCGAATCGCTTTGATCGCATCCGCAGTGGTGCCTTGGCCCTTGTCGCTGATAAAACGCAGAGGCATGATCTTCACATTCGGAGCCACACCGGAAATACCGATGCCGTTGTCTCCGCGAGCCGCCACGTTTCCAGCACAGTGAGTGCCGTGACCTGGATTTCCACCCGTAAGCAATTGCAATGGTTCAACGGCGAGGTCATAAGGTTTGTTGTCGTTGCTGACAAAGTCCCAGCCAATCACGTCGTCGATGTAACCGTTGTTATCATCATCGATGCCGTTGTTAGGGATTTCCTTTTGGTTTCTCCACAGATTCGGCACCAAATCTTGATGAGTGTAATCAACACCCGTATCGATCACAGCGACGATCATATCCGGAGAGCCCATAGAGACTTTCCATGCGTCTTGAACGTGGTTGTCTTGCATACCCCATTGATTCGCAAACAAAGGATCCGCACCAACAGATTGTTGTGGCGCATCAATGATGTCTGGATTGTCGATGTACTTTTTGTCTTTCGCACGCGTTCCCCAACGCGCTTTTTCACGGGCTGCATATTTCAACACAGCTGCGCGACGGAGCGGATCTTGGACCGAATAATCTTCCAGCAAGTGAACCGGATAGTTCGGCTGGATGTAAGCAATCGCTGGATTGCTTGAAAGCGCCTTTAGATCGTGTGCGTTGAGTTTCCCCCCTTCAACGCGGATCCATTGGTTATTCAATTGCTCAACTTTGGCGCCATTGCCTTCAAATTGTGCAAAAAGATTCATTGAATAACCGGTATTTGGAGCCAGTTTAATCAAAACATCCTGTTTGTTGTCTTTCGGAGCTGCTTGCGCGCTCATAGATAAACTCATAGCTGCTGCTATAATGTGCAATAACATGGATTCCCCCTCGCATGTTGAGTTACTGGACCTTCGATGGTCTCAGCCTCCAATTTTAGAAACAAGCCTCTATAGGAAGCAAATGCTAAATCCGCCCTTGGGAGCGCATGCGTTGAAGTAATTGAAAGCCACTCTCTAAATCATCTATCTAGTTGTCATGGCTCGCGATTTTCTGTAACTAATTGAGAGTTAAATGAAAATGGAGTGTCAAAATGAATGCTGCTGCTGGTGATAAAGCATTAGCAACTCAATCGCTCGACGACATGTCTCGCAGTTATGCGTTGACGACTCGTCTGGATGATCTCGTTGCTTGGGGTAGAAAAAATTCTTTGTGGCCGATGCCGTACGGAACTGCATGTTGCGGGATCGAATTGATGTCGGTGATGGGACCTCGTTATGACCTCGCTCGTTTTGGAGCGGAAGTTGTGCGTTTCTCTCCTCGCCAAGCGGACTTGCTCCTCGTGGCTGGGACGATCACTGAAAAAATGGCGCCGGTTCTCGTGCGCATTTACGAACAAATGCTCGATCCGAAATACGTGATCTCCATGGGAGCCTGTGCAAGCTCGGGTGGTTTCTACCGCGCTTACCACGTTCTGCAAGGCGCTGACAAAGTCATCCCTGTCGACGTTTACGTTCCAGGCTGTCCTCCGACTCCGGAAGCGGTTTTGGATGGCGTGATGGCGTTGCAAAGAATGATCGCGAAACACGAACCACGTCCTTGGAAGGACAATTGGAAGTCGCCATATGAGCAAACTCGATAATATCAAAAACGACCTGGCGTCGAAATTTAATACTGCCAATTACAAATTCAACCACGCGTTTGGTGATGATGTTTTGGAGATTCCAAAAGAAGACATATTGCCGGTGCTTCGACATTTCAAAGCAACTCAGCGCTTTGATTTCTTGATGGATATCTGCGGTGTGGATTTTCCAAACCGCCAAAAGCGCTTCGATGTGGTTTATCACCTGTTCTCTTCCAAAGACGGATCACGCTTGCGTATCAAGTGTGCTCTGGGGGAAAGCGAGTGGATTGATTCCGCCATCAACACCTGGATTGGTGCAGACTGGTTTGAACGTGAGGCCTATGACATGTTCGGCATCAAGTTCAACGGTCACCCAAATCTGCGCAAGATTTTGACTCACCATCAGTTTGTCGGCCATCCACTTCGTAAAGACTACGAAGCCGATGCTCAACAACACTGCACAGAACCTTTGCCAATTCATTTCGATAATGAAAATGGTGTGGATGGTACGATCCTGAACGACCGGTACGTTCCATTGAACATCGGTCCATCGCATCCAGCGATGCACGGAACTCTCCGTGTGATGGTCGAGCTCGACGGTGAAACCATCGTGCGCGCGAATCCGGAGATCGGTTATCTGCACCGCTGTTTCGAAAAAATGGCCGAGACTCATCCTTACAACCAAGTGATTCCATACACCGACCGTTTGAACTACTGTTCAGCGCCGATGAATAACGTCGGTTACTGTAAAGCGGTTGAAAGACTTTTGGGTGTTGAGATTCCACCAAAAGCGCAGGCAATGCGCGTCGTTTTGGCCGAGCTCTCTCGCATTATCGACCACATCATTGCGGTCGGTACTGGTGGTGTTGATTTGGGCGCGCTTTCTGCGTTCTTCCATCTCTTCACGTACCGTGAAAAAGTTTATACATTGTTTGAAAAACTCTGCGGCGCTCGTTTGACCGTATCTATGACCCGCGTGGGTGGTATGGCTCAAGATACGCCAGAGGGCTGGTTCGACGACGTTCTCGCATTCTGTAAGGACATGCGCGGGCAAGTTGATGAGATCTCTCGCTTGATGTTGGACAATAAAATCTTCATCAAACGGACTCAAGGTGTTTGCCCCGTGACGGCGACGGAAGCGGTTCAATGGGGTTATACAGGTCCTTTGCTTCGCGCTTCAGGTGTGAACTTGGATTTGCGTAAAGCGACTCCTTATTATGGTTATGATGCTTTGAACTTCGACGTCCCAGTGGGCACAAGCGGTGATATCTATGACCGTTACCTCGTGCGTATCGAAGAGATGAAGCAAAGTATCCGTATCATCGAGCAGATCTGTAAAAACCCACCAAGCGGTGATTACACGATCCGTGATAAAGGCATCGTTCTTCCAGAGAAGAAAGATGTTTACGGAAACATCGAAGGTTTGATGAATCACTTCATGTTGATCATTAAAGGTCTTCGTCCACCAGCTGGTGAAGTTTACGACGCCACAGAAGCTGCCAACGGTGAGCTTGGATTCTATTTAATCAGTGATGGTTCTGCGAACCCTTACCGTTTGAAAGTGCGTCCACCTTGCTTTGCGATTTACCAATCATTCCCTTCCGTTGTGAAGGGCGCGATGATTGCGGACGCGATCGCAACAGTTGCAAGTATGAATCTTATTGCCGGCGAACTAGATCGTTAATTCGGAGTAAATAATGTCTTTTAATTTGTCTGAAGAGGGAAAAAAGAAAGTAAAGCAAGAGCTCTCTCGTTATGAAACGAAAGAGTCTGCAATTATTCCAAGCCTGTATGTCGCTCAAAAAGAGAACAACGGCTGGGTGAATAACGACGTGATCCATGAGCTTTCTAAAGTCATGGATATCCCTGCTAGTAAAATCAATGAAGTTTTCAAATTCTATACGATGTTCAACCAAAAGAAGGTGGGTAAATTCCACGTTCAAGTTTGCACGAACATCTCTTGCGCTTTGAACGGCAGCCGTGAGCTCGCAAGCCACATCTGCCACGAACTTAAAACCAAGTTCGACGAAGTCACTCCCGACGGTCGCTTCACAGTTTCTAAAGTGGAATGCTTGGGTTCTTGTGGCACAGCTCCGATGATGCAAGTAAATGATAAATACTACGAAAACCTGACCCATGAATCTGCGATGAATTTGTTGAGAGGGATGAAGTAATGGAATCAAAACTACTGACAGAATTTTATCACCTTGATGAATTCCGCGGACTCGACGGTTACAAGAAACATGGCGGTTATGTTCAGCTTGGAAAAGCTTTGAAAATGCAACCGCAACAAATCATCGACGAAGTGAAGGCTTCGGGTCTTCGTGGCCGTGGTGGTGCGGGTTTCCCAACGGGAACGAAGTGGTCCTTCCTTCCGAAAAACAACGAACCTCGTTATCTCCTTTGCAATGCCGATGAAGGGGAGCCAGGAACTTTCAAAGACCGTTTGATGATGGAGCGGGCTCCGCACCAGTTGATCGAAGGCATGATTATCTCTGCTTTCGCCATAGGTTCTAAGAAGTCTTATATTTACGTTCGTGGTGAATACCACTATCCAATCTCGGTTTTGGAAAAAGCGGTCCGCGAGGCTTACGATGCGGGTTACCTCGGTAAAAATATCCTCGGTTCTGGTTTCGACCACGATATGGACGTTTACTCGGGTGCCGGCGCTTACATCTGCGGTGAGGAAACGGGCATGATTTCTTCTTTGGAAGGCGCCAAAGGCCAACCAAAGTTGAAGCCACCGTTCCCAGCGGTTCAAGGTTATCTCCGTAAGCCAACCATCGTGAACAACGTCGAAACTTTGGCGGCGGTGAAGTACATCCTCCGTGATGGCGCTGCTGCTTATCGTAAGTACGGAACTGAAAAGTCTCCAGGTACAAAATTATTCTCACTCTCTGGCAATGTGATGAAGCCGGGCAACTACGAGGTGCCACTCGCCTATCCTTTGATTGATTTGATCAATAAAGAGGGCGGAGGCATGAGACCAGGCCGCAAATTGAAAGCGGTGATCCCAGGCGGATCTTCGGCTCCTGTTATGACAGCGGCGGAAGTTGAAAAAGCGACACTCGATTACGAATGCCTCGCAGGTATGGGTACGATGTTGGGTTCTGGCGCTGTGATCGTGATCGACGATTCTCAGTGTATGGTCGATATGTTGGGAGTTCTGACTCACTTCTATCACCACGAATCTTGTGGTCAGTGCACTCCTTGCCGTGAGGGCACGGGCTGGCTGAACAAGATTGTTCACTCGATCTTGGAAGGCAAAGGCCGTTTGCAAGACATCGAATTGCTCGAGAAAGTTGCCGACAACATGAAGGGCCGCACGATCTGCGCTCTTTCCGATGCAGCAGCTTTGCCGGTATTGAGCTTTGTTTCTAAGTTCCGTGACGAATTTGAATTCTATGTTCGTGAAGGACGCTCTAAAGTAAAGGGTACGACGTATGCCGAAATGCACCATTAATGGAAAAGAAGTAGAAGTAAAAGAAGGCACAACGATCATCGAGGCCATGTACAAGAACAAGGACTCGATTGCCCACTATTGCTATCACCCTGGACTCAGTGTTGCGGGTGTGTGCCGTCTTTGCATGGTGGAGATCGAAGGAAATCCACGCGTTCAGATCGCATGCAATACCACAATCACTGAAGGCATGAAGATCAATAACACTTCTCAGAAGGTGAAAGATGCGACGAAGTGGGGTCTCGATTTCCATTTGATCAATCACCCTCTCGATTGTCCTATCTGTGACCAAGCCGGCGAGTGCGGTCTTCAAGATCAGTACATGGAGTTCGGTAAATACGATCCAGAAATGGCTGAGAAGAAGCAAAAGAAACACAAGGTTGTCGACTTGGGCCCAACTGTGGTCCTCGATTCTGAACGTTGCATTTTGTGTTCTCGTTGCGTGCGTTTCACCGACGAAGTTTCTAAAACTTCTGAGTTGGGTCTATTCAACCGCGGCGATCGCACTGAGATCGGCACCGTTGAGGGCGTTCAGCTCGATAATAAATATTCTCTCAACGTAGTAGATATTTGCCCGGTGGGGGCGCTCACTTCGAAAGATTTCCGCTTCCGTCAGCGCGTATGGTATCTCAAGGATGCCGAAACGGTTTGTACCGGCTGTTCTACAGGTTGCAACGTGAAAGTATACTTCAATAAAGAAGGTATGTTCCGCGTAAAACCAATCTACAATGAGCAAGTAAACGGTCACTGGATGTGCGACGAGGGCCGCGACATCTATAAGTTCACAAACAAAGAGGTTAGACTTCTTAAGGCGAAAAAAGGCCAAGGCGGCAACTGGACAGAAATGGCTCCAGGCGCAGCGGCGAAGGAACTTGCAAGCACGCTGAAATCAGCGGCCGGCGATTCTTTGGCGTTGGTCCTCACTGCTCAATACACTGTGGAAGAGTACGAAGCGATCATCAGCACTTTTGTTAACACTTTCAAAAACAAAAAGATTTTCTTCTGGATCAATAATAAAGAAACTTTCGAAACTTTCGATGGTTTGCTCTTGCGTGGGGATAAAAATCCAAACACCAAAGGCTTGTTGAAGACTTTGGAAAAACACGGCATCACTGCTTCTTGGGGGGATCTGACTTCTGGTATTGCAAGCGGCGCTATTAAAACAGTGGTTGTCGCAGGTCCAGAAAACCAAGCGGTCTTCCCAGATTTGGGCGAGCGAATCACCGAGCTTTCAAAAGCACAAAACTTGATTTGGTTGCAAGCTGGTAAGAACACTCAGTTGGAAGGTTTGAAAGGCAACGTGACTTTGATTCCACTCAAAACATTCGTGGAAAAAGACGGTACGTTCATCAACCACAATGGCATGGCTCAAACGTTCAAGCGCGCAACGACGATTGTTTCTGAAGCACTTACTTTAGATCAAGTGGCGAACTTGGTTGCGGGCCAAGAGATCAAGATCTCCGTTCCTGGCGCTGTTGAAACTTTCGTTGAGACCAACCGTCGTAAAGACGAAGTCATGCTTGAGCACAGAAAGAAGAACGAGTTCGTATTTAAGAGAGGTACTTTATGAGCGTAGTTCAAAATGTCTCTGAGAAGAACAAATGGTATCTGATCGGTATTTTGGGCGGCATGGGTATCACCATGAAGCACTTGTTGAAGAATCTCTTCAAAAAGAAAAAGATGATGACTCTCAACTATCCGGAAGAGAAGTATGAGTACTCTGCACGCTTCAAGGGGAATCACGTTCTGACAGTAAAAAAGGACGGCTCGCTTCGTTGTACAGCTTGTATGTTGTGCGCGACGAACTGCCCAGCGGAATGTATCAAAATCACAGCCGCGGAACACAACGACCCAATAGTCGAGAAATTCCCGATCAGCTATGAAATCGATATCCTCCGCTGCGTCTTCTGCGGTTTCTGCGAAGAGGCTTGCCCGGTCGATGCGATCCGCATGGGCCCAGAATGGCAAACCCCAGGCGTGAACGGTGCAAACTTCATCTACGACATCAATCACCTAGCATATCGCCCAAGCCTCAAGGGCGGCATCCTCACCCACGTAGACGACGAAGAACGCCACAAAGCCGGCATCTAAAAGGTACCAGGTCGCTTTTCCTGATCAATTCGAATATAAACGAACCCACGGTGGAAACACTGTGGGTTTTTTATTGGGATCTAGAAGTAAGGAGTGGATTGCTTGAACAGTTTGTACGGCAGCCAGTTCCCTTGCATTCCCGCGCGAACCTTAATGAGCGTACCTGTTGTAAACTCCTGTGTTTTTGCATCTCCTAAGTCGACTTGAAAAACAAATTCATCGTGTCCACAAACGACGTCACTAGTCAGGATGTTTCCTTGGAGTTTAGCATCTCCAGCACAATCTGTGACGGGCGGAGAGTCTAAAGTAGACTGTTTGTAGGAGGTAATCATTAAAGAGTTATCTTGCTTCTTGCGAAATTTCATTTCGACGACGTGAGAGTTGCCGGCGGCCGATTTAGCGACGAAGTATCCATTAGTGAAGTCATCGACACTGATTGTCGCTGTTTTTATGGAGGCCGCCGTACGTTTTTCAGACTCAATAGATTTTTGAGCGCATGCTGAAGCAAAAAGGGCAAGGGCCATAAAGAAATGGGTTTTCATAGTTATTGTCTCCTAGATGAAAAGAATGATGTCCTTACTAAGATAGCAATCGGGGGGTGGGAATGGGAGTTGGCTGGACTAGAAAGCGTGCAGTCACACTGAACGGTGGTGTCGAAGGTGCGAAAAGTCCTCTTCATTTGTATCTATGTCATGGAGTAGGATGATAGCTATGGAGCAATTACGTACTAGGCCTCTTGTCACTGAGTTCAAGGACTATCGACTTTTTCTCAAGGCCCTATTTGTTTGGTCGAAGGAAAATAAGAGAAGTTTTTCATTCGAGTTTTGTGCAAAAAAACTGGGAACTTCAAAAAGTTATTTAAAACAAGTCTTGGATCAAAAAATACATGTCGATCTAAATCGCGCGACGTCCATCGCGAAGCTGTTCGGTCTAAATGCTTTCGAGAAGCAATATTTTTTTGTTTTGATCATTCAGAATGAGATTCGTGATCAAGATCTCAAAAACCATTTTTCATTGGTTCTAGAGCGTTTGAAAGCCAATGAACAAGTAGAGGGGTTAAAGGCATATCGAACTCGGACTAAGAATGGCGAAGGAGTTCAGTTGGAGGATTGGTTGTCGCTCACCATTGGAGCATTGACTCATTTTCCGGATTTCCAACCTGACGTACGGTGGCTGAGAAAAAAACTAGGGGACTCCGTTTCGGAAAAAGATATAGAAAATATTTTCGAAAAAATGAAGCAGAGTCGCATGATTTGTGTAAAGGATGGACGTTATCGAGAGGCCCTCTCCCACCACTCTCCGGACCCTTTTGAAGTCGATCCTCAGAAGCGCTATATTTATGGAGCGCTTAAAACTCTTGATATTCTCAGCGGTGATTTTGAAAAGCATCGCCCCGGATTGTTTTTCAATGGGGCCCTGGCATTGGATGCTACGGACTATGAAAAAGTCATGGATATCTACTACAAATTTATTCAAGAACTTGTTGCTTTGAGCGAAGGGGCAAAATCCCCTGAACGGGTGATTTTTATGTCGAGCAATATCTTCCACGTGGTGAAATAACTATTTTGATCGATAAAGACATAGGTTTCCGTTGTCCATTTCCTGGACAGGGAGCCACCCGGCGCGATTCGAAAACTCATCCATCCAGTCGCGGGCATTGCCTTTGGTGGCAATGATGATTTTGCGATGCTGTCCGATTTCCTGCAGTTGATCCAGAACGTATTTGTAAGTTTCTTTCGTGAAGGGGTCATACATATAGTAAATATCCGCATCAGGAATTTTAAAATCCAAAGCTGCTAAATCCTGAGCGTAGAAATGCACATGAGTTTGCAAATCAAGTTTCTTTGCTGACGCATTTGCGATATCCACTCGGTGCGGAACATACTCGTAGCCGATGAAATCGATATCGGGACGAAGCAGACCGACGACAAACCCCGCACGGCCATAGCCGGAACCGAGATCTATGAAACGTGTGCCTTGTACGGGATTTATTTCGCGAAGAGCATTGAGCAGCGTTGAATATGATGATTGTACGCCGATACCTGCGCCTTCATACAATCTCTCTTTGGAGGCATTTTTCATGCCTTCATCAGCATTGTAGTTGAGGCCAAAGACTTCATCCATTCCATCAAAAGTGCGATAGAGAGTAAGGCCCAGGCCGATACCTTGATGGGTGGTTTGTGCGGACTCGTTTTTGAAATGCTCTGCCATTAATTCAAAAACCCGCGTTGAGAATTTTTTTTGCTCTATCGGTAACGCGGACCTAATTTTTTCTATGACTAAACTTTCAAGCGTACGGGCTTCTTCGGAAATTATTTTCAATTCTTTCAGAGTCTTTGAAGATACGAAATTCTCAAGAAATCGAATGGGCGCCAGTTCGGAGGAAAAGACCTCTTTTAAGAAAGAACTAAAATCCGTGGCTTGCTTTTTCTGCAGCCATTGCTCATCATGCAGAAACTCCAGGGCGCTGATCAAAAAAGCATTGCTAACATAAAATTCGCCGAGTTCTGCGGAATTCAGAGTGGAAAAATCATTCGTGTTCGATGAAAGACAATGTAGCAAGGCCTGTTGATAACGGCTCATGTGTTCATGCTACATTTTCTCTCAGGAAGTTTCCATATAAAACAAAGGGCTCGCATTTCCAGGCAAAATATTGCTAAACTATTGTTATGAAGAATCTTAGCGCCCTCTTTTTAGCAATAAGTATCGCCTTCTCGATATCCTACGCTGCCCCCATCGAAATTCGAGAAACTCCTAAAGACGATATGGGGGGAGCTCATCCCGAAGATTTTCCAACCAAAGGATTTTCATTCAGTAAATGCTCTGAAAGAATCCCTGTTAAGCGCGGTAAAAACCCATGGTTAAAGGTTGTAAAGAAGCAGAATAAATCGACGGCCATGAATCCCGCGCCGAACTCTTGGGTGGAATCTTACTTTGTAAAACCGGCGAACGCTGAAAAACGCTTTTCAGTGATTAACCAAGAAGACTCCATATATAGCTCACCGACAACACTGGCGCGGATCGATTGCAAGCACGGGCTTATTTACTTTCAACATCTTATGCGTGAGCCGATTCCAACGAATACATATCGTGTCTTAGACCTCATTAGTGGAGAGGAATACCAAGCCACCGAAGGAGCCGTGACAATTTCGCCGGATGGAAGCTACATGTTTACAGCCAGTGCTTCCGATCGAGATCAAAAGTGCGGGCAAGCGCCGAGTTGCGATGTGAATATTAAGCTCTATAATTGTAAACAACGAAAATCGCAGGGCTCGGCTTGTACGCTGCAAGCGGAGAAAAAGTTCACTGTCAGTCGCCACGGCAAAGCTGCCGCGTACACACCGCTGCCACTGAAATGGAAGCAAAACAAATACAGAAAAGAACTCAAGGCAACTTTCGGCGGATCTTCACGAAGCCCAGCCAAAATCATCTGCACGGTCTTGCCTAAGTTTGATTGCGGTGTCGCTCAAAAGGGCTCTCTCGAGTTTTTCGAAAAATAAAAACTAACGGCGACTTCTCATCGAAAAGCGCTGAACTGCATAGTCCAGGATGAGAATCACAAGGCACGGAATCCAAATATAGAAAAATTCATTCTTCATGATAAAGAAGCCTTGCGCGAAAAAACGGTCCAGGCTTAGCGGCGAAACTTCCAGCGGTCGCCACGGAAAAAAGTAGCGATTGCAGTTCGCCGGCCAAAACACAGCAACGCCAAGGCCACCGTTCGTGAGAGCATCAATCATACCGTGCGAACTAATCCCCAAAAAGAATCCCCAGAAGCAGTCTTTATTTAAACGATAACCGTCTGTGCGCACGAAGGCTTTATAGAGGAGCAACAACACGACGGACGCAACCAGCGCGATGGCAATGGAGTGAAAAGCTCCACGATGCCCATAGCAATCATTGTAAGGAATGCCATAGTACTTCAGGCCTAGGACATCGAGATCGGGAAGCATCGGCGCGATGAACGCCATGATCCAATAGATGGGGCTAACAGGTTTGCGCACACAAATGCGTGCGAGGGTATAACCAACAATTCCATGGGTCATTAAAGTAGCCATAGAACTAGTACCTCTGCGCCCACCCAGAAAGATTAATACGAATCATTCCATCACTCGTCTGAATCACAACCCGTCCGGTTTTAAATCCTTCATTCCAAGGATTAAAGCGAACGCGGATCGTGCAAACCGCGGCTGGCGCCAGTACCGCAGGACATGTATGGTAAGCATCAAAATCAATCCCACCAATGCCAACAGAATTCACGGCAAGGTTCACAACTCCGCGATTGGTCAGCGTGAAGTCGGTGTAAAGCGGAAAGCCCACGCGCGTGGTTCCAAAGCTATAAGAATAAACCTGATCAACTTGCGCCTGCGCCAAACCGGGGCTGAAGGAAAGCTCCATCGGTTGGGAATCCATAGCCAGGGCTGAGAGAGTGAAAAGCAAAGCGGTCGCCAGTGAAAGAATGATTTTCATTGTGAGGCTCCTTGTTTAGTTCAATTGCATCGTGAAATAGAGGCAATGACAAGGCTCTTATCGCCAATCCTTGCCTTTTCCCATCTCTCGCAGTAATTCCTGGACCACAAAGAGGTGTATCCATGGGTGATTTGGAGTTTTACTTATACAAGGTACCATCGGAAATCGGCGACTGGCTCGCAGTTTTTGAAGGGGACGAATTGATTTTCTTGGACAGCTACAACCAAGGGAAAAAGAAGCTGGACGCCTATTTGGAAGAGTTCCTTCATAAGCACTATCACTTTCACATCGGCAAGTTTCAGCCGGTGAAATGGAGCAAAGGAAATTTCTGGACAAAGAAACACAAGATCAAACTTCAGGGCACTGAATTTCAAATGAAAGTGTGGCTCGAGTTGCTGAAGATCCCACTTGGGGCGTGCGTGACTTATTCAGACATCGCCAAGAAAATCAAAAAGCCAAAAGCGATTCGCGCTGTCGGCACCGCCGTTGGGCAAAATCCCGTTTGCGTTTGGATTCCTTGTCATCGCGTGATTGGTAAGGGCGGGAATGTCTTTAAATATCGTGGTGGTAGCGAAACCAAAATCGGTCTTCTGCAAAAAGAAGGCGCTCTCGCTATTTCGAAATCTTAGACGTCAAATCAGACAGGCGGATCTTGGAGAGATAGTTCAAAGAATTCTCTTCAAATCCGTCCACGACATCCATCATGATTTTTTTCATCGAGCAGCTGACCGCACAATGTTTGGAAGGTTCTTTTTCAGGCGGGTTACAAAGCATTTTCTTATCTTCAACGGTCGCCATATAGATATCCTTCAGAGTGATTTCTTTGGGTGACTTATTCAGAATGACCCCGCCAGCTTTTCCTTTAAAAGATTCTAAAAGCCCAGCTTCTGACAACTTGGCCAATAGGCGACGAATCACCGTGGGGTTCGTGCGGATACCTTCGGCCAATTGGTCCGATGTCATCTTCTCGCCTTTGTGGAAGGCGAGTGATGTCATGATATGGACTGAAACAGAGAAACGTTGGTCATTCATACCTTAAATATACGATATTTCTCGGTTCTAGACAATAGGCTCTAATTGTAACATTTATTATTGCAATTAAGATCGCATGAGTTCATAATGTATCTATATCTCGCACATTAGATGGCGACAGGAGATAAGAGATGAACCATAATGAGATTAAACAGGCCCTGGAGTGGCGTTACGCCACGAAGCGCTTTGATGCGACGAAAAAGATTTCTGAAGTAGACTGGAAAATCCTCGAAGAATCGCTGAAAATGGCGCCTTCGTCCTATGGCGTACAGCCATGGAAGTTTCTCGTCGTCGAGAACCCTGAAATTCGTGAAAAACTAAAGCCCGTATCTTGGAACCAAACCCAGGTCACAGATGCGAGCCATTACGTTGTCCTTTTGTATAAAGAAAAAATGGATGCTGACCACGTTCAAAAGTATGTGGATAGGGTGGCGGAAGTACGCGGTGTTCCGCTGACCTCTTTGGATGGTTATAAAAGTATGATGATGGAAAATCTCGTATTAAACCCCAACGAAAAGAAAATCGAAAACTGGGCTCAACGCCAGACTTACATTGCTATGGGCTTTTTGCTGGAGACAGCGGCTTTATTGAAGGTGGATGCTTGCCCGATGGAAGGCTTTGATCCCGCAGCTTACGATAAGATTCTGAATCTTGAAGGCACGGGTTGGAAGTCCATTGCCTCGGTGGCTCTGGGCTATCGTCATCCTGAAGATGGATTTCAAAGCGCCAAGAAAGTTCGCTTTGAAGACGAACAAGTCGTTCAGCGCATTCGCTAGTTATTTAAAGGACCCTCCAAAAGGCCTCAGTGGATATCTGCTGAGGCTTTTTCAATCCAATCCAAATAGTGAAAGACCGAAGTGTAGATCGCGTTGTAGCGGCAGACATCGAAGCCCGGTTTGTTTTTCTCTTGCTCATTGCGGGTATAAACCGCTGATGCAATTCCCAAAATCGCAGGACGACTATGAGTTGTGAACGCCGGGCCGCCAGAATCGCCAAAGCAAATTCCATGGCCATTGGTTTGATCCACTAGAAACTGAGTCTGCTCGGGCTTGATGCCGTCTAGATGTTGAGATGTATAGCGAAGAATGCCGTTTGTTTTCGGCATCTCGTTTCGCGCAGTGATTGTGCCATAGCCAGCGGCATAGAAATCGTGTTCATTAAGATCATTCGCTGTTGGCAGAGCCATCGGCGCAAAACCCGCAGGCAATGCGCCCTTAATGCGAAGAACGGCAACATCATTGCGGTCTTCATAGGCTTTTGCGTTGTAGCCTGCGTGAAACCTCAGGGCTGCTACTTTGCGAGAGTCATTTCGAAATGCCCCCGGTTTTTTCGAAAAATAAATCACATAATCATACTTAGAGCCGTGGTTCACGCAATGAGCGGCGGTTAAAATCGTATCGGTGGAAATAAGAGTGCCCGTGCACCAAAGAGATTGTCTTGCATCGTAGATAGCGACGATGTGTTGGGCGAAGTTTTCATTCTCCACCACTTTGCCGCCAACGATAAAGTTGGAACCTGAAGTGTCTTCGAGAGGGTTGTCGTGAATATTGGGGCCGCAGCCTACACAAAGAATAAAGCCGGTAAATAAGACTATTTTTTTCATGGACTAGAGTATTTACCCGGCCTCTGACGCCAAACAAGTGACGTTGTCGTCAATGACGAAAACGTCTAAGTCGCATAAGCCGTCTTCATGTAGATGCGCCAGAGTCTCATGCCCATTTCGAATTCAAGGCGAGCCACTTTCATCTCCGTGCGGATCTGCGCGAGTTTCGCTTTGGAAGCATCTTGAAGTTCGTTCTTCATGCGCTCGTAATCTTCGGCGAGCTTTTTCATTTTCACTTGAGCCGCCAAGATCTTTTCACGCAGATGTTCCAAATGCTCTTCACTGAAACCACGGCCCTTCATTTTCAGGCCTTCAACTTGCAAACGTGCTTTCAAAATCTCAGCGCTGGAAATCTGACGAAGCTTCGTCGCGAGGCCCATCCACTTGAGAGTCAAAATTGTCCACTTGGTTGGATCCCAGTGATACCAACGGATGCCGTTGCGATAGTCGACTTGGAATTTATGATGGAAATTGTGATAGCCTTCACCGTGAGTCAGGAGCGCGACAAACAAGCTGTCACGCGCAGAAATTTCTTTGGAATAAGTTTGCGTTCCCAAGGTGTGGCAAAGAGAGTTCACGAAGAAAGTACTTTGTTGAGTCAGAGCAATACGCAAACCGCCAGCAATCGCAAGACCCGCTAAAGCGCTGCCCATGAAGTAACCCAAGACCATCGGGAGCAAGTAGCCCATGGCGATTGCAACCCACACATAGTATTTATCTTGAAGATAAACCATTCGGTCTTTTTCGAGGTCCGGGGCCTGAATCGGCAAGTTGATGCTGTCCTTGCGGAACATCCAGCCCATGTGAGCATACCAGAAGCCCTCATGGATATTGTACGGATCATTCTCGGTATCAATTTTCGAGTGATGACGGCGATGGTCCGAAGACCACTTCAGGCAAGAACCTTGAAAACCAGAGGCACCTACCAAAAGGAAAATCGCTTTCATTAAAGGGTGAGCATCATAACTTTTATGTGAGAAGAGGCGATGATAGCCGGCTGTGATACTCAGATTTGTCGCCGCAGCGAAGACAAGGGCAAAAGCAAAGATGCCCCAATGCATCTGGTTCGTCGTCAAAAAATAAGCGATGGTGAGGATGATTGAAATCAGAGGATTCAAAATGAGGTAAAGGGAAATGGTCATATCGTATTGGGCAAGCCATTTTTTAAACCCTTGAGAAAGAGATGTTTTTTGCATGACGTCGAGTCCTCCAACTAATTTTTATTGTGCCTCGAACAGCGTTTTTTTTCCATTGGAAATGCGTTTTTGACAATTAACTGAATTAAAAAGAAAAAAGGCTGGAAATACCAGCCTTTTCTTGTTTGTTTTAAGTTTTGTTTTCTGACGAACTAAATGCCAAATCCGAGTAGAACTTTTGCGTAAGATCCAGACATGTTGATGTCTGCATCGGGAAGGTTTCCAGTCTTATCGTGCGCTTCTTTCCAGTGGAAGTCCTCGTAACCGACCTCAGCACCCACGTGGAACCCGATCAATTTGACACCAGCTTCGAGACCGACGCTGTAAGATGAAACCTTGCTAGAGCTATAGTTCGCAGTTTCTACTCCATTGGTGATGGCTTTGATTTCGCCCGAGTGTGAGATTCCATAGCTGAAGATAGGTCCCAAGAAGAGCAAGGTATCAATCAAGCGATAGTTTAACAAAATCGCCGTGCGCGTATAATTGGCTTTAAACTCAAGTCCGCTGCTGGTGACATCGACGCCCATATTTTCATAGCGCAAACCAAAGCCAATCGGGAAAAGGGGCGGAGAGATAATAACGTCCGCACCTAGACCATAGGTGGGGGTGATTGTCGGAATGCTGCTTTGACCGGGAAAGAGGGGGGCTAAATCTTGTTTCGATCCGAGCAAGCCATAGCTCAAACGCGCTTCGAAGATAGCGTGTGCCGGAGCGGAAATCAAAGAGCCCGTAATAAGTGTGAATGCAAAAAGTAAGATACGTTTCATACGGATTATTCCTCCTGGGAAATCAGACTTCCATTTTAGCTCGCGGATTTCTTGAGGGTCTATTGTAAAATCCAAAACGGACCTTGGTCTCTGGACGAAGAGCTTCGCGTGTTTTTAAAAAATCTTTGTGATAGCTTTACCTTATGAAGTTAGCCCTCGTCCCATTGGAAGATTGGGAAAGATTGAATGACCAACTAAAGATTCATTTTTCTTTACCGTCAGACAATACCGCTCGGATCTACAAAGGCATGGCCCATGCGGTGTTTGAAATTGCCCAAGGGACGGCACAGTTTCTTTCTCATAAGCGCAGTTTCGGAGTTGTGAAGGGGCAAACGCCCTACTTTGATTCTATTTTGCCGTACTTCTACAAAGAGGTTTACGGTGTTCAAGCAGTTTCGCACACAGCATTGACGGATCCCGAAGCTTGGGTCAACGGCCTTAAGAAAGACACGATTTTTGTTTTGCTGACCGAAGATCATCCTGTGACGGGAGAGCTCTACAACTATGATCGCCTCGATGAATTGCTCAACGAGAAAAAGATTTTTTCATTTCGCGTTTCGCACTTTCGTCATCTCTACGAAAAAAGTCAGTTGCGTCCTTACTCTGTGCGCGTGTGTTACTTCAACAATGATGTCGCTGTGGCCATGTGTGGAGAGCGTTTTAAAACGCCGGCGCTGATCTCGCCACAAATGAGCTGGCAACCTTCGCAGTGCTTAGAAACTATTCGTAGAATCGATGTGAGTCCACAAGATCAGGCGCTAATAGAGAACTTCGAAAAATCATTTGCTGACATAGCTTCTCCTTGGTTTGCGACTCCGACAGCGCGTCTTTATGATCGCGTGCTTTTAAAGTTCCCCGAGGTCAGCGGCGAAGCACTCCTGCAGAGATTGTTTGATCATCTGCAAGTAGACCCTTCGAAATACTACGAAACCATGGACACCACGAACCTCTGTCGCTGGAATCATTTTAAGACTTTTGCCGGTTGGTGGGAGCCAAAACCGACTACGGAAGATCTGGCAGCTCTGTTGGTGATCGACTCCGGGTGGCTTGTCACAAAAGATTTTGCCAAGATCCTGAAAACGACCTATGAAGAGATTAAGGCCGAGCAAAGCTGGTAGTTTTGCCGTCTCTTTTGTAGGGCACGTCTGTGGAAGTCAAAGAACGTTTTATCATTCTACGCGCAATGAAATATTCAGAAGCCGATCTGATTTTGCACGCCATTTCTCCTGTCGGCGAGAAGCTGTCTTTTTTAGCCCGCGGTGCTTTGAGAAGTAAGAAACGTTTTGGTGGGGGAGTCTTAGAACCTTCTCATTTTGTCCAATTCACATACCGACAAGCGGGTGAAGGCAAGATCAATACTCTGAACGAAGCCACGCTGCTGAATGATTTTAAAAAAATTCGTCAGGATTATGATCATCTCGAATTTGCGTTGCAGGTATTAGAGTGCATCTCTCGGGTCAGTCAGGAAGGCGATAAAAACTCCGAGGCTCTGTTCAATCTTTTGGGTAATACTCTCAAAGCGATTGAAACAGCTCAGGATGTGATTCTTCTCAAAATGCATTTTTATCTGAAGTTCCTGATGCAACAAGGGGTGCTGACGCCCGAAGCGTGGATGGCTCCTTTGCTCAGGACGAATATTATGGAAAGCAACACTCTTGTCGGCGACAAAGCCTTGAAGAAGGATATTGCTCTCCATTTATCAATGATCGAATCCGCAACTCAGCAGTATTTAAAAACGGCGGAAAATCACTAAGCTTTTTTGCGACGAGAGGCCGGTGCGCTCAGAGGATGATGCGTCTCCAGAGTGCGGGCCAGTTGATCCACTCCGAGATGCGTGTACTTCTCTGTGGCTTGCAGGCTTTCATGGCCCAGCAGTTCTTGCAGCGTACGAAGATTTGCGCCGCTGCTCAAAAGGTGAGTGGCAAAGCTATGTCGGAGCGCATGTGGGTGCAAAGGTTTCATCAACTGTGCTTTGGCACCTCGTCGACGAACCCATTCATAAGCCACGCGCGGATTCAAAGCTTCAGCACCGAAAATAAAATCTTCAGTGGAGTCTGTGCGCAGCTTTTGTAGAACCGCCATCGTCAGGCTTGGCAAAATCACCAGACGTTCTTTGCCGCCTTTTCCATTGAGGCGCAGACTGCGCGTTGAAAAATGCACGTCACTCCATTTGAGTTGGCAGGCTTCACTCACCCGCAAACCGCCGCCGTACAGAATCAAAAATAAAACTTTGTCGCGGAGTTTTGCTGGCGTGTCTGCCTCACGCTCATAGGAATGCAAAACCGCCAGGGCTTCATCGACACTTAAAAAATGCGGCAATTTTTTGGGGACTTTGGGGCAGATGATTTGGGTTGAAAGGTCCCGTTCCGTCAGCTGTTCCTGGTAGGCCCAGCCAAAGAAGCTCTTCAGGGTGGCGGTTTTACGATTGCGGGAGGAAAGGCTCAGGTGGGCCCAGCCATTCAGGGCCGTCCGAGCCAGGCTCAGAAGCTCGGTTTCGCTGACTTGGGGGGCAGACCCAGGGTTGTCCTCGGGGCCGAACGCCTGTTCCAGATCCTTACGATAGGCTTTGAGGGTGAGGGGGGATGAAGATTTTACAAAATCCATGTATTTCAAGTACTTAGATACTGAATCGGCGAGTTTTAGATCCTTGACTGCCATGTTGAAACCCCCTTCCTTTAGATTTTACGGGGTCCTAGAAAAACTATATTGCCGTGCAAAAATTCGCTTGCATAAATTACAGCCCACCCTGTATATTGCAACACGTTAGACGCGTTGTATCAAAATTAGAATACTTCGAAAGGCGGCACGTAATGGAGAATAACAATAGTTCCTCATCCCCTACTACTGTTTTACCTTCTTCCCAAAATCAACAGCAAGTTCTTTGGAATAACTCAGTCCAAAAATCGAGCGAGAATAAGACGATTGTCTATCAATCAGAAATCATGGGCGCACTCATGAAGATGATTGAGCGCGTAGCCCCTTCGGCTGCAAACATCCTTGTCTTGGGCGAGTCTGGTACAGGTAAAGAGCTCATCGCTCGTCACATTCATGAAAAATCAAATCGTCGCAACAAACCTTTTGTTGCTATCAACTGCGGTGCACTTCGCGAAACTCTGCTTGAGAGCGAACTTTTCGGACACGAGAAGGGTTCTTTCACAGGCGCTTACAACAAAAAAATCGGTTTGGCGGAAGCTGCAAATGGCGGAACTTTGTTCCTCGATGAAATCGGTGAGTTGAGCCCGGGTATTCAAGCGAAACTCCTCCGCTTCATTCAAGAGGGCGAGTTGTATCGCGTTGGTGGTAAAGATCCTATTAAGGTCGACATCCGTTTGATCTCTGCAACCAACCGTGAATTGGACGCGGAAGTTCAACGCGGTAATTTCCGTGAAGACTTGTTCTATCGTATCAACACGATCGTAGTTAGTTCTCCACCTCTCCGTCGTCGTCGCGAAGACATCCCGGCGTTGGTGACTCACTTCTTGGGTAACAGTGCACACTCTTACTTGAACCGTGGTCGTCAGATCTCTGAAGATGCTTTGAAGACACTGCAAAAATACGACTGGCCGGGTAACATTCGTGAGTTGCAAAACGTTTGTGAACGTTTGCAGATCCTCTCTGAAGGTCACACGATCATGATCAACGATCTTCCCGAGAACATCCGTAACCCTGAAAAAGCGGATGACATCATTGATTACGATCCAAGCTTGACTCTTCACGAGCTCGAGAAGCGTTACATCTTGAAGGCGTTGGCTCACTTCGGTGGCAATAAGACTCAAGCTGCGAACAACTTGGGAATCACGATCAAGACTCTTTACAATAAACTTCATGAGTACGGCGAATTCGAAAAATTCGCAGTTCACTCTAAGCCCATGAAGTAGTATTGTGCACCTCTGTGTGTAAATCTCTTGGCTTTCTCTTACTACTTATTCTCAGCTCTGCCCCTGCAATAGGGGCAGAGCATTTTTGTATGGTTCGCCATATCGAAGATGCGATGAAGCTGAATGAAGAACGCAAGCCCCTGTATGCGGCTCTCAGCAATGGTGAGAGTGTCAAAGTTTCTGAAGCTCTGATTCAATTCGAAAAAAATCTTGTTTGGCAATCCAAGTTTGGTGACCTGGTTTCTTATCCATTTCAGGCAGCGGGGATTCCGATTCTTTGCTCCGATTATATTTCTATGGAGAAAACTCCGGCGTTCGCGAATCAATTCGCTCAAGGGGCTCCCTCACCACAAAACTTTGTTGAGCTTCCTCTCGCCGAGATGAAAGAAGCTTTGCAAAAAGCCATCGACCAGAAAAATCATGCGGAGGTCGTCAAAATCGCCGATTCTTACATTGCCTCACTCGAGAAGGAGCCGCGCTTCCATTGCATGGTTCGCCACTTCCTCGAGTCCTTACGGCGTGTTGCCGGCTTGGCGCCACAGTATCAGAAGATGACGGATTCCACAGTTGCGATCTGGGGACTTCGTTTTATCAGCCAAAAGACTTTAAAAGGCCATTTGGATTTTTTAGATGAGGCGATAAGGATCGATAAGTTGGCGATGCCGGTGCAGCTTAAAGGCGTTCCTATTCTCTGTCAGGACGTGCCTGCGATTCCTCCGGCATCGTAACAGACGCTCCCAGAGCGCCTGTTAGGGTTTGGTTCAGATTGGATAGCCCCCTTTTAGAAAGCAGTCTGGTCTGTTATAGTCCCGCCAACAACTCACACATGGAGTCTCCGATGAAAGCTCTTATTATCTTTGCAATGTCTCTACTCACCACCGCAGCGATGGCAGGAACCCAAGAAATCACTTGCACCTTCGGTAGCAACGGCGATTATCAAATGACGATCTTCGCTGATGGCGACGCCGGCAACCCAATGAATATCAAGATCACAGCAGTTTCCCTTTACAATACAGATTGGGGCCAAAACGTAGAAGGTACCAAGAGAGCCGTTACAGGTCAGTACCTGACGAACGATATTTTCTTTGATGTCAGACTTGCTGACGGTCAGTACCTATTGGTTCCTCAATCAATCTTTGATAAAGACCACGACGGTACCGTTTACTTGAACACCCGTGATCCTTACTACAACTGCAATTAATTTCTGAACGGTTAAAAGCCGTGCAAGAAATCTTGCAGCTGTTGGTTCTCTTTCTTTGAAAGAGAAAATCCCGGAGGCGGCATATGGCCGCCTTCGACCATATGGCGAATCGTGCCGATTTGCTGTCGTACTAAAACACCACGAGATAAAAAGCCTTCTTCGCTGTGACACTTCAAACAAACGGGGACTTTCAGTTCGTCTTCATGCGGGCTGCCGTGATAGCGAAAATGCACTTCCAAAGTTTTATCTTCCTCGTCGTGAACTTTATCATAGTGAATTCGCCCGTAGGTTTTCACTCGCAAATTCAACAAAGCGATTTTCAATTTCTCTTTCCAAGTTAAAGCAGCTAGCTCGCTATCCGTGAAGGGACGAATGGCTCTCGGTCCATTGTTGTGGCAGATGAAGCAACTCGCGCGATAATTCACGCGCTTATGAACTAAATCCTCACTCCACTCCAACGGACCGGGCTCGAATTGATAGTATCGCGCGACCATCGGTGTTTTTGTTTTATCGACGATAATGGCTAATCGCTCCCACTTCTCATGGGGAAGATCGCGACCGAAATGACTTTGATTCATCATCCAAATATCGCGGTCTTTTCCGGGAAACCATTTGATCTCGTTAAAGACGGATCCTAACTGCGAGTTCTTGGACTCCGCTGATTCGATGACGACTCCAGAAGTATCCGTATGAAGCCATAGCCAAAGGCCCCCGCCGGTGAGGGCGAGGGCCACTGTAACTGCGATCAGTGCCTGTGAAAGAGTTTTCATTTTACTGGCACGTGAAGGTCAGCGGCTCACTTTGTGGCAGAGTGAGTTTTGCATAAGTCGTTACACCGCCTAAGTCCGGAGTGCATCTGCCGCATCGGCCACCGTAGTGATGTACTTGCGTAACGTCTAAGCCGACAGCTTCTCCGTTGCTATTAGTCAGCATATATCCCGCGATGACGTGATGCTGACCTTCAAAAACTTGGGCTGCGCCGTCCGTGGTTGTGAAAGTGGCTGTTACGTCGCTCTTTTCCATGGTGGCTGCGTCCTTATAGATATGGTTCACGGTCAGGGTGTCACCATTCGAGTCTTTACAGTTGTAATTGGCCAGGACTTGTTGGGTCAGTAAAAAGCTGAATGCCGTTAGTGCTAGAATCTTTGTCATTATGTTTCTCCTTTTTTATTGGCCGAGCTTGCAATCAACAAAGTACTCGGCGATTGCATTTCCAGTTAAACCCAAAAGCTGAGCGGTTCCAAAGTAGCTTGGCTTAGGACTATTTTGCCCGATAATTGAAACTTGCAACGTGTGTGGTTTACTGTAGTCAGGCAATGGGTAGTTTGCTTCGATCTCCACGCTCGTCATGCCACTTATTCGTGTCATACCGGTGTTCACATGAGACTCAAAGACTCCGCTGAGTTTTTGGCCGTTGCCAAGTTGAGCTTTTACGTCTCCTGAGGTTTGAGTTTTCAAGTCCTTAGGCAGTTTCACTGAAAATACCGCTTGCTTGTTTTCCGTCTCGTAGCAGTTCAACGCCATCTGGGTTTTGTCGCTGGCATGGGCCATAGGGCTGTTGAGTATGCCTGCGATTAAAAGTGCGAAAGTTAAATTTGTTTTCATATACTGTCTCCTTTGTTTAAAGTTGTTCCTCACTCTTCCGCCACTAAATAGAATAAAAAGATGCATACGTAAAATTAATTGATTTAATGAATCAATTAGAATATCTAATTATATATGAAAATCTCAAGCACCGGCCTGCAGGCCTTTACTCAGACAGCCCTCACCCTCAATGTCACCCAAGCCGCCAAAGACCTGGGATTGACCCAATCTGCTTTATCGCAGCGATTAGCCCTGCTCGAAGAAGACCTTGAAGTAACACTCTTTATTCGCGAGCCACGCGGACTAAAGCTCACGGAGGCTGGTCACAAACTCCTGCGCTTTGCGACCTTCAACCAAAGAGTTGAGGAAGAGCTTTTATTTGAATTGAAGGGCCACGCCCAAGAGCTTGCGGGAACTTTTCGCATTGGCGGGTATTCTTCAGTCCTCCGGTCTGTCATTATTCCGGCACTAACACCGTTTTTGCGTAAGCACCCCAAAGTACATATCGATTTTCAGTCTTACGAAATGCACGAATTGCCTGAGATTCTAAAAACGGGCCGGGCGGATCTCATTGTGATGGATTACCCCCTGCAAAGAAAGGGCATTGCCGAAGACATCATCGGTCACGAGGAATTCGTCGTGATTGAAAGCACGAAGCATGAAACGCCAGCCGATCTATACTTGGATCATGGCCCCGAGGATAACGCGACGGAGGCTTATTTCCGTGATCAGGCCAAGGCGCCGAAATTCTATCGACGCTCATTCATGGGGGATGTCTATGGAATCATTGACGGCGTTGAGGCGGGCCTCGGCCGTGCGGTGATGAGCAGGCACCTCATCGTGAATAATCACAAAGTAAAACAGATCAAGGGCTACAGCGCCTATAAGCGTGCTGTGACTTTGCATTACTTCGAGCAACCCTATTATTCGCGTTTGGCAAAGGCGATTCTTGAGGAAATTAGAGAGAAGGCACCCAAGTTTTTCGACTAGCGTCAGTGTAAAGAAACTCGACAGTCCTTGAATAACTTCAATGTCGAGACAATCCCCCTCGAGCTCTCAAGCAGATATGGTAAAACATCGTTTTATATTTATTTTGAGGGTTATCTATGAAAATGAAGTCGGCTTTGGTCGCAGGGTTATTGGCTCTTTCAGCGTGTACTAAGACAGAAAAAATCGTAGAGACGCGACAAGCGGATCCGAACGTCCGCGAATCTTTTGTTCAGAGTAATCGAAAAACATTGTCGATAAAAACATCGGCGCTCGGCAAAGTCTTTATGTTGGTGGCGAATTCTAAAACCACGGGACAGCAACCGGCATGGATCGAGCATCCCATTAAGCTGGTTACTTTTGAAAAGGCGGGCGCACAGGTCGGTCTCTTTGAAGTCGGTTACTCACAGATTTACAGCTCGTTGGCTTCCCAAAAGATTTTGCAAACTTTTGATATTGTTTCTGAGACATCCGACCAAGTTGTTTTCAATATAGAAAAGGGTTTTACAACTTTAAATTCTTCGCAAGGTCTCGAAACTATGCGTCCTGATGAGAATCAGAATTCATTAAGACAACAAGGCGTTGAGGCGAGTGCGCGTATCAAAGATCTCTTCGTAAAATCGGCCATAGTTCAGGATGACAGTCTCCATATCACGCAGTTTTCGCGCGTTCAAAGATCCGTTTTGACGAGCCGAACTCTGCGACAAAACAAACAGGACACGAAAACTCCAGTCATGATGGATACTGAAAGCAGCATGGATAGCCGTATCGACATCTTCCCTTATGTTGAGAACGCTAATTTTAAACCAAAAGAGCAAGATCCTGATTGGACGATTGGCTCATTCGTTTCGCGTATTCTCAAGGAAGAAAGCGCTCAAGAAGAAACTTTAGCAAATCGATGGGACACCACGAAGCCGATTCGCTACATCATTACAGGTAATACTCCTAAAGAGGCGATCCCTTATATGAAAGAGGGATTGGAATACTGGAACCGCGTTGCTGGAAGAACGATCGTTCAAGTTGAAGTGAGTGATCAACAAGACGTGGAGCCAGGCAATGGCGCCGTGATCGTGCGCTGGATTCCTTGGAAAGATGCAGGCTTTGCCTATGCAGGTATGCAACAGAACCCCATTACCGGCGAAATCATCCGCGGGCAAATTTATATGACCTCCAGCTGGCTGTCTCCGAGCAACATGGGTGATTCAATTCAATCAAATGACCTTGTTGTGGGGAACAATGCCTGCGGCATCAATGTTTCGTCCGCTAACGAAGTTGCAACTCTTGCGGCGAGTGTTAGTAAGGGAACTCAAAAGGCGATCTTTGACTATTTAAGACTCGTTGTGGCTCACGAAGCGGGTCACACATTGGGTATGCGCCATCACTTTGCGGGAGCTTCGCAGATCAAAGCAACCTATGACGAAATTAATCAAGCGACGGCGACTTATAGTAAAGATCCAAGTCAAGCCGTTCAGTATCCTGAGTTTAGTGTCTCTGTCATGGATTACACTTTGCCATTGGACTCTGCGATCATCGGTAACAGCTTGATGTACCGTGTTTTGAGCTATGATAAAGATTTTGTGAATTGGTCTTACAATGGCGAAGAAAAACCCTCGTCACCGGCAGGCGAATTCTGTACGGATGATCATCTCATGTACGGAGGCGAGGAAGGCGTTTCTATTTATGGTTGCGGGCCGTTTAAGAACGTTGGCAGCCCCGTCATGGCACAACTAAAGAGCGTCCAGCAAAATGATGAGTCGACTATCATCATGGACGGAAAGGCAGTTCTTGCCGCATCGATCACGGCGGATGGTAAGTTTAAAGCTCCAGATGTGAGCCAGTACTATCGCGGAATTGGTGCCTACATGCTCGGGATGCGTCCGGCGGCGCTGAGTAACTTACTATTCTCAGTTAGAAATCAGAAAAATAGCCAAGAGCTCAATACACTGATGCTTCCGAAGGAAGTAACACCTATCTTGCTTAAAAGACAAGGCGCCAGCAATTACACCAGCAACGCTGTGATGGCTAAAATCTCCGAAGAGATTAAGCAAATTGCTGAAAATCCATCGACACTGCAATTGTTGCTGCCGGAGAACAAGGACGGATCTCTCGATGTGAAATGGGCTCAAACTTTATTTGAGAAAATTGATCCCAAAATATACCGCGAAGGAAAGACCAGTAGTGGTATCGATTATAAATTGAACGATGAAGAACTCGCCCAGTTCCAGGCGGCTGTGAAAGAGACTCTTCGTTATGTTCAAAGAGCAAAATTGATTCAATCGGCGATGCGCCTTTTGATCAGCAAAAGTAGCTTAAAAAACTCATATATCAACGGCAAAGATATCGCTGAAGCAGACCTCCAGATTATTTACCGTGATTGGTTTTTCAACAGCAAGATCCCAGGCATGTTGAAACCTTATGTGGAGCAACTCTTGCTTCAAGATCTCGGCAATAGAAAGATCGCCGAGGTTAACGGCAGCCCTGTCTATGGAAAGTTATATGTAATGGATATGACTTCTTTCGAAGCTTTGCAAAGCTCGTTGAAGGAATCCAGTTTGGTTTTGAATATCGATTTGAATCCCGTTGTGGCAAAACGCCTCCAAGACATCAAAGCGGTTCTTGCTCCATTTGCAGTGAACTTGGATGGGCAGGCAACCGTCGATGCTCAATTGCAAGCCATCGATGCCGCAATGCTCTCGGGCCAACTAGATTTCTACCTAGGTTCGTGGGCGAAATCAGAACTCATGTTGAATAAGTCCATGTTGTCTCAACCAACTCTATAAAAAAATAGGTCCGTCTGTCTCAGGCGGACCCATTTGCTTTCTTATTTTGTCTCAACGACTTCTTTAGCAGCATTCAAAACTGTCTTCGAAATCGCTTCGCCAGCCATGGCGATTTGTTTCGATGCCAGTTCTAAAACTTGCTTCTGCAATTTTGGATGAGTGTACTTAGCGTAGTTCGCCATCATAATTCCACTCGCCCACTGAGCCAATTCTGGATTCCAAGGAACCGGTCCGCCATCTTGGGCTTCACCCGGCCATACATGACGCCATTGAGCGTAGTTGCCAAAGTCTTTCTTAAAGTTAAATTTTTCTGGAGTCTGATAGAACGCCAAATAGTAAGAAGTGGTGTTGTTACCAGCTGTCAAATCCGTCGTGTGGTTAGTCTCAGTATCACCAGCAAGAAGTTCCCATTTTACGAAAGCATCCGTACCAATGGTCGTGAATGCCATCACATGCTCATTCGTCACATTTTTCGTTGGAACAATACCGTCGATGTTTACAGTCGTCGTCAGCATTTGATTAGGAGTGCCGTTCAAATTGACAGTCACAAAGTCATTGTCGATGAAGAGTCCCGTTGTCACGTTGAAAGCATCTACGTAAAGCACGGGATTCGTAGTGCCGCCTCCGCCGCCAGCTGGAACATAAATTTTTGAAACAACGATATCAGCATCGCCCACAGGAAGTTCTTCCATAGGTCTGTTGTTCACGAGGTCTTTCGCCGTATAGAAGAAAGTCCCAGTAGTACCGCCACTCACTGTCATGTAAGCAAAATTTCCAGTGCCTGTTCCCGTCGGCCAAGGTGTCGTGAGGCCCGGCTTTTCCGGAGTGTAGGTGGGGCTGTTAGTAAAAACGCCTCCGCCATTGTCATAAAACTTGATCGCGCCACCATTTTGGTGACGACGACGATCTGGTGCCCACGAAAGAGCATAGTCACGAATAATAACCTTTGCCATAAAATCTCCTGTCCATTTTTTGATTTCTAAGATGAGTAAATTCATCTCCGACAGTTAGATTTTGTGAGGGCTGAATTCTTGTCAAATAGGCGATAAACAACCGGTCGTTGGTTCAGCGTTCCTAGGAGACGCTTCGTATTAAAAGATCATCGATCTAACTAGCGCATCCACACTCGAACAGGAAGCGGTTGTCCCGAGTGTTTCGCGCGCACATATATGCGCACGAATTTCACTTTGGTGGGTTTGAAAAGCGCTGTGTGTTCTTCACCAGCGGAATAGTATCCTGTAAGTTCTGGCACCTGCGTGCCCCACAAGATAAAAGAAATCAAATCGAAACGATCGACAATCGCATCACTGCCGAAGACAACTTTCACTTCAGAATAAGTATCCGGATGATGGATCAAAATATCGCGGTAGTGAGGAGATTGTTGATCTCCCCCGAGTGTGGTCGCAACCACTTGGGTCCAGCCATCTTCGAGAGCAAGGGCTGCGCTGTTAAACGAAAAAATCGTGCTGAGAATCAAAAATAAGTTTTTCATAAAGTCGTTCTATCGCGGCCCGTAGGCCGCTGCAAATCACGAAGTCATGACGATTTCTTCTTATCCACTAATGAGTCCACAGCGACTCGCGCCATTCACCGGTTTTCTCGAGGGTCTGTGATTTCAGAACTTCATTTTGTTTCCAGATACAGAGCGTGTACATCGGCCCATCGTGGTGAATATAGCCACAATACATTTTATTTTCGGAATTATAGAGATAACCTTGGCCGCTTTTTTTGCCAGCTGTATATAAGGAAATAGAAAGCCGTTCCTTTTTGTCTTTTTGGGGTTGAAGGAGTTTTATAACAATCTCGTCACCGATTTGTGTTCCACTCCAACGGCCTACGAGTGCTTCAGGGGATTGTCTGAGGGGGAAGGGGATAGGATCATCGCCTCCTCCGAGTTGAGCCCAGCTAAGAGAGAAACTAAAAAGTGTCATAAGTGTAAGAAGTATTTTCATTTGCATTTTCCTTATACGATAGAAATTTTGGTATCTTTGTTCAATAAATAGCCTTGGCGAGATCTCTGAATGTACGTACTCTGGAGCTGGTTCGGTTCAATTAAGTTTCGAATGCGTTTAATGGTAACATAGATCCCATTGTCATGAATGATAGGATTGTATTTTTGTTGCCACAGTTTCTCTGCAAGTTCTTCTTTGGAAAAGGCAACTCCAGGATTGGACATTAGGAGCTTCATTAGATCCATCAAAATAAACTGATTTTTCAATTCGATGAGTCCATTGTGGCGTTCTATAAGAACTTTTTTTTGTAGATCTAATACTAAATCGTAATTCTGAGTTGGCTCGGCCCCGGCGGCGCGAAGAAGTTTCTCAGTTATTTTTGCGAGGCGCTTGAAATTATTTGGATCAGCAAGTCGATTTGCAAGATTCAGATATATTCTGGCGGTGGCGTTGTCGCCTGAGAGTAGATAGATGTGGCCAATCTTGGCCGTCACGGAAACCACGTAATAATGATTCTTATATATTTTGACAAGATCATAGGCTTTCCATGCATATTCAATAGCTTGAACATTTTGTTTCTGGGCAAGAGCTTGGTTGGCCTTGAGTAAGAGCAATGAAATCTGCAAATCTGTTTTTTGAATCTGCTGGGTGATAAGCTCGAGCTGCGATATTTTTGCAGCGAATTCATTAGGGCTCTTTTTTAAGATTGAGGAAATATGCACACAACCAAAGAGGGCTTGCGCTAAGGTGAAGTAGCATTGACATTCCAATGCAAACGCCAGCGATTCTTCAAATAGTTGTGAAGCGTCTTGGTCTCTGAATTCCGTAAGGGCATGGTAGCCTAATAAATAACGGTGGGTTGCTAAGCCTTTTGCGCCAAGAGTTTTAAGTTCTGGTCCTATTTCACTGAGAAGCCGAGAGCGTCTTTCGGAATCTTCAAGCTCTATATAAATTCTCAGACGAATCAAGAGTGCTTCAATGTAATTTTGATTCGGCTTATCACAAGTAGTACAGAACTTTTCCAAAGCATCGAGGGCTCTGCAAAATTCTCCTTGGTTGTAAAGGCTCTGACCGAGATCAAACAAATTCATCGAGAACAGGTTTTGTCACTTTTCCAAAACCCAATCAATAAAAATGACAAAAAATTAAATTATTAAACCCCGTGTTGCATCGAGAGTTTACAGACACACCGAGCAAATAGCATATAAAATGAGCAATATGTTTTCGGGCAAAAAAAAGACCACCCCTGAGGGCGGCCCTTTTTATTCACATGAAGTGAACTCAGAGATTAGAAGTAACCTTCTTCATCATCGTCGTTTTCTTCTTCGTCATCATCATCTTCGTCGTCGTCAGTTTTGTTGGTGGTGTCTTCCAAGTCTTCGAAAGATTCATCTTCTTTTTCTTCAGCATCTTCCCAACCTTCTTCGTCTTCGTTGAGAGGCTCTTCTTCGATGTCGACCATGCTATCCAGCTCTGCTTCGTCGTCGAACTCGTTAGAGATGTCATCCAAAGCTGTTTCAGGCTTGATTGCCGCTGCAGTCGCAGCGCCAACAACAGCGCCAGCCATCATCGCTTTCTTGTTATCTTTTTTAGGAGCGGCCTTTTTGGCAGCTGGTTTCTTAGCAGCTTTTTTAGGAGCAGCTTTCTTCGCAGCCTTTTTAGGGGCCGCTTTTTTAGTCGCTTTTTTCGCTGTGGATTTTTTAGCGGCTTTTTTTGGAGCTGCTTTCTTAGTTGCTTTTTTGGCAGCCTTTTTTGGCGCCGCTTTTTTTGCTTTTTTTGTTTTCGATGCTTTTTTTGCCATGAGGTGCCCCCTTAGAAGTTAAATCGCATGGAATAGAGCCTAGCGATTTTTTAGGGGGCAATCAATAGATAATTATACTCACAAAGCTTTCGACCTAAGTCCTTTACGTCACATTTCGGTCATTAGAAGCGAAAGTGGTCGTCGATAACGGCTGCTATAGAATCCGGCATCTGCGTATTAATGAAGAAACCGCCGTTATAGGCGTCCTTCGCAGGCACGGTGTGGAAATAGCCGATCGTGTCCACGCCACGACGAATCGGGAAGTGGAGCGCAAAAGTCGGGTCATAGGGGCTGGAAACGAAGATCCCTACCACGTTGACACCGATGTAAAAATTGAACTTCACGTTATTTTTGCCGGGAATTGCCATGGCGACGCTAGGTAACTCTCCGCTGGCGATCTGTGGAAGTGGATCTCCGTTTGGCAAACGCGCTGGGTTTAAGAAGCTTGCTCCTTTGCGAACAAAGCGCAATGGAACACTGATGGCGAAGAAAGACTCGCCCTTGTCGTCCTTAAAAGTCGTGAATTTAACCCCAGGAAGGTCCGGGATCGTGCCTTCAGCGCTCTCGATAAATTGATTTATTTGGAGGGGGAGGATGACCAAAAGAGCATTATTCACTTTATCGATGTCGACAACCAAGGCTCCGTCATCATTGCCGCCGGAGACATACCCTTTGTATTGAAGCTTTTGGTAAGCATCAGGATCTTGAGGATTGACGCCCGCGTCGGCACCGCCGTCGCTGTTACCTAAGGAACTAGAGTCATTGCCGCTGTTCTTGAAAATGGAATTGTTGAGATCAAAGCCACCCTTACTACCGCAAGCAGACAGGCCCAACAGGGTGCAGATCAGCGCAATTCTTCTGAAGATGGTTGGTCGTGACATAACTCCTCCTGACACCTTATTTTTCGGATAAAGGTCGGGCAGACTTTAGTTAAATATTTGAAATTATTAGTAAAATAGTTATACAGAAAATCTAAAATCGCGTGGCGGTGGGGGCGGGCCTGTCGACAACTTTGGCAAAAAATAAAAAACCCCGGGGAAGATCCCCAGGGCTTGAGTTCACATGATAACCGCGGATTAACCGATCAACTTAAGAGCCAATTGGTTCACTTGGTTTGCTTGAGCAAGAGTTGATGTACCAGCTTGCAACAAGATGTTATTACGAGTCATCTCAGAAGAAGCCTGAGCTACGTCAGTATCACGGATACGGCTGTTAGACGCAGACATGTTCTCTGTAGCAACACCCAAGTTGTCAACGGTCGAAGTCAAACGATTCTGAAGGGCACCAAGATTAGCGCGGGTACCGTTCACAGATGTTTGAGCAGCATCGAGCAATCCAAGAGCGTTTTGAGCACCTTCTTTAGAAGTGTAGTCAAGGCCACTCAAGCCAAGAGCATCAAGAGTCGCCACGTTTTCACCAGCGTGGAAAGTGATACGATCTTGTTCTTGGTTGTTGAACAAACCAACTTGGAAATCGAAGTCTGGTGTAGAGCCATCCAACAATTTTGTAGTACCCCAAGTCGTTACTGAAGCGATACGTTGGATCTCAGATTTCAACTGTTGAACCTCTTTGTCCACGAATCCACGCTCAGTGTTACCAACTGTATCAGAAGCAGCTTGGATACCCAACTCACGAAGACGAACTACGATATTCCCGATTTCGTTCAAACCACCCTCTGCAGTTTGTACCATCGAGATACCATCGTTAGCATTTCGTTGAGCTTGGATGCCAGAGCGGATTTGAGCTTTCAAGTTTTCACTGATTGCCAAACCTGCAGCGTCGTCAGCAGCTTTGTTAATACGGCTTCCTGATGCAAGTTGCGCCATAGAAGAGTTGATTTGGCGTTGACTGCCGATCAAGTTTCTTTGCGCATTCAATGCAGCGATATTTGTCGTTACACGCATTCCCATTTAAAATTCCTCCGTTTAATAATTTATATTTTTCATTTCCATACCCTCCTTGAGTTTTTATTTCCCCCGAATCCATTTTTGTTGGGGGCGGCATCCGAGCCGTTTTATTTTCTTTGGCCTATTACTATTTAAGAAAACTAACTGAACACTCTATTGTTCGTTTTTTATCTCATCCTTGAAGGCCCTCCTTTCGTATACTAGGAGAGAGTGTGACCTTGTTGCTCTCTCTCCGGCCCATCCTGGATCCACATTAGTAACTGTGAATACAAAAATTCATTGATGCGTTTAAGATCGGGATTCGCGACGAAGTCTTGACAGGACTGTGGGCGGGTTTTGGTTTTTTTTTGCAATACTAGCCCAAGGGCAGATGGAGTTTTGGCGAGGCTTCAGGACGTAGGGTTGTCCTGCGTCGCTTTGTTACAATACTTTGGGTGGATTTTCAGAGGGGGAACTGGGCTTTGGGGCGGTCAAAATTTAGTGGGGGCAAGGTGGTACTGGGCTTTTGGTTTGGGGGTGGGTTTGGTAGTGGCTCCGCACTTCTTCCTGCGTCCTGACAATCGAGGGCGTCAGCCCTCGAGCTCCCCTTACTGACGGGCATCGTGCCCGTCAGTCCGATGTTTCTTTTGGGTTTGATGTTAGTCTATCTCTAGGAAGCGGCACTGGGCGATTGTGCCCGTGGAGTTGTAGTCTTTTTGTTGCTGAGCACGTAAGTGCGGAGCGACTTTGTAGCCTAGCGTGCAGGATATTTTGATGTCGTTGAAATGAGAGCAGTCTCCGCAGGCTGTTCGGAAGTCGTATTTGAGATAATCAGTCGGATTGATTGCATCCTTTTTTATTGAAGGATGTATTCGTTTTGGTTGAAATTTGGGGTTGGGCTTTCCGCCAGACATTGACAATCTCTCCTCAGGCCTCATTCTTAATACAGACGGAGGACATCATGAGCAACGACATTGAAAAAATGACGCGGAAAAGTCAGGAGGCCATGCAGGCCGCTGCTCAAAACGCCGAGACTCGAGGGAATCCTTCCGTGGATCCTGAGCACCTACTCCTCGAACTCCTCCAGCAATCCGAAGGCATCGTCCCTCGCGTTCTGGAGAAGCAAAACCTCTCCGTCAAATCCATGATAGAAGACTTGAAGTCAAAGATCGATAAGCTTCCTCGCGTGAGCGGCGGTGGCCAAAAGATCTTTGCCAGTCAGCGCCTGCAAAAACTGTTTACAGTTGCAAATCAGGCCGCTTCCGATTGGGGAGATGCTTATATCTCCACCGAGCATTTTCTTTTGGCCATGCTCGGGATGAGCGACAGTGACTTGAACGCGTTCTTTAAAAAGCATCAGGTCAAGCATGATCCGACGGTTCAAGCTCTTCGGGAAGTTAGAGGAAACCAAAAAGTGACAGATGATGATCCAGAAAACAAATATGAAGTCCTTGGTAAATACGCCCGGGATTTGACAGCTCTCGCCGCTGAAGGAAAGTTGGATCCGGTCGTCGGGCGTGACGAGGAAATCCGCCGCGTGATTCAGGTCCTGTCTCGTCGTACAAAAAACAATCCTGTTTTGATTGGTGAGCCCGGTGTGGGTAAAACAGCCATCGCTGAAGGTCTTGCGGTGCGTATTCTTAAGCATGATGTGCCTGAAAACCTTGTTGGAAAAAAATTGATGTCTCTCGATATGGGGGCCTTGATTGCCGGCGCAAAATATCGCGGTGAATTTGAAGACCGTTTGAAAGCCGTTATCAAAGAAGTAACTTCGAGCGATGGGCAGATCATTCTTTTCATCGATGAGATTCATAATCTCGTCGGGGCGGGAAAAAGCGAAGGTGCCATGGATGCTGGTCAGCTATTGAAGCCAGCTTTAGCCCGCGGAGAATTGCGCTGTATCGGTGCCACCACTTTGGATGAGTATCGCAAGTACATCGAGAAAGATGCGGCTCTCGAACGTCGTTTCCAAACAGTCCTCGTGGAGGAGCCCAATGTCGATGATGCAATCACGATCTTGCGCGGTCTGAAAGAAAAATACGAACTCCATCACGGAATCCGCATCATGGATTCAGCTCTGGTAGCGGCTGTGAAGCTTTCTCACCGATACATTCAAAATCGTTTCTTGCCGGATAAGGCGATCGACTTGATCGACGAAGCCGCCAGCAAGCTCAGTATCGAAACTAAAAGCGTGCCCGAGGAAATCGACAAGATCGAGCGCGAACTCATGCAGTTAAGAATTGAAAAAGAAGCCCTGAAAAAAGAAAAAGAAGAAGGGGCCAAAGAGCGTTTACAAGTCATTGAAAAAGAAATCAAAGATTTGACAGCGAAGAACCAACAATTGCGCGAGCAGTGGAATTTCGAAAAAGGCGGCATCGAACAGATTAAGAAAATCAAAGCCGATATCGAGGAGGCCAAGAATCAGATCTCTAGGGCTGAGCGTGAAGGGGACTTGGGTAAAGCGGCGGAGCTAAAGTACGGCCGTCTGCCTGAAATGGAAAAGAAGTTGAAAGACTTTGAGAATCGCAGTCAGAAGACCGCGAATGAAGCTCGCATGCTAAAAGAAGAAGTAAGTCCCGAAGACGTGGCCGAAGTGATCGCCAAGTGGACGGGAATTCCGGTTTCTAAAATGCTAGAGAGTGAATCCCACAAACTGCTTTACATGGAAGAGCAACTCAAAAAACGTGTCGTGGGACAAGACCATGCGCTGACCGTGGTGGCGGATGCTATCCGTCGCGCGCGTGCAGAGATCTCAGACCCGAATCGCCCGATCGGAACTTTCATTTTCTTGGGACCAACAGGTGTCGGTAAGACCGAGACCGTGAAGGCGCTGGCAGAATTCTTGTTTGACGATGAACAAGCTGTCGTCCGTATCGACATGAGTGAGTACATGGAAAAACATTCTGTCGCTCGTCTCGTCGGCGCGCCTCCGGGATATGTCGGTTACGAAGAAGGCGGTCAGTTGACCGAAGCCGTTCGTCGCAAACCATACAGTGTGGTGCTCTTAGATGAAATTGAAAAAGCGCATCCAGATGTGTTTAATATTTTGCTGCAAGTTTTGGATGATGGTCGCCTCACCGACGGCCAGGGTCGCACGGTGGATTTTAAAAACACCGTTTTGATCATGACTTCGAATATTGGCTCTACGGCGATCATTGATCCCAATATGAGTGAAGAGGCCAAAGCCAAAGCTGTGAACGAAGCAATGCGAGCGCACTTCCGTCCTGAGTTTTTAAATCGCATCGATGAGATCGTGATGTTTAAAGCTCTCGGAGAACAACAAATTGCCGGTATCGTGACAGTGCAGTTGGATTTAGTTGTTCAGCGTTTGAAGGCGAAGAAAATCAGCATCGACTTCGGCGACACCGCCGTTCAGTATCTAGCGAAGAAAGGTTACGACCCGGTTTACGGAGCTCGTCCTTTGAAGCGCGTGATTCAGAACGAATTGTTGAATCCGTTGTCCAAGCAAATTATCGCGGGTGATATTCGTGCCGGAGATCAAGTCAAAGTAGAATCCGCCGGCACGGGTTTGAAGATCGCCAAGAAATAATTCTTAGTAGTAACTCGTGACTCCCAGACGTAGGAACGTTCCCTGCGTCTGGATTTTTGCAATATCCGTTGTGGATTCTTGCAGCTTGTATCCCAGTTCCGTCGTCATCCCAACATTGGGATTCAAACCAAACCATTTCAAATAAAGAGCGGGCTGAATCAGCGTCACTGAAGCCGCTTTTGTATAAGCGCTAGAGTCTTCTTGACCCGCACCTGCTTGGATGCGGACGCCAAAAACGTATTCACTTTCTAAAGTATTCGGCGAAAAGTTTTTATCAAAGAGCAGTCCGGCCACTAAGGTCTTGTTGTCTACGGTGGCAACAGTATCAAACGCATAAGAGAGGAACAGGCCCCACTCCCAAGTCTGCTTGTTCCAGCCGTAGGTGAGATTCGACGCCATGGACTTTATATCCACGGGAGCTGAGGCTGTCCCGCCATTTGGGGTCGTCTTTTGTGAGAGCAGCGAGGCATCTAAGGAGAGGCTAATGAAGTGATCTTTAGTCTCAAGGCTGAGTTCTCCGGGTTCTTCCTTCGTCGCACTGACGAGGCTGTAGATACCAGGTTTTACAGACGTGCTCTTATCATAGATGATCAAGGATTTGCCGGTGACGGATTTGATGACCTTTACTTTCACAGGACTTGAGTCTGTAGCGTATGAAAATGGGACACAGATAAATAAAATGAGAACGGCGGTTATATTTGAAATCAGATGCTGAAAGCTCATAATCTTGCTCCTAGAGGTTCGTTTCCATTTCTCGAATGCCGAGAGAAATTTGACATCTCCCCTCATTGAAAATCACAATAAGATAAGTGTCTAGTAATTCCAGAAAAGGATTTGTATGAAGCGCTCTACAATGGCCGTTACGGCCATTCTTGTTATCTTGACTGGCGTAGGTGTCGTTTATAATGCGTGTTCTGTCCGAAGATTCGACTCTCAAAACCTTAAAGCAGATGAAGACAGTCTAGGTAGCACGAGTCCTAATTCAGCGAGTAGATATTTGATCTCCAACGGTATCGTGAAACTCACGGCTGCCGGTGTGGCAGCGAACTTGCCAATGAGTGGGCGAGTTTTGATGGTGCGAGATCTCCAGCAAGGTAATACGGATGTCTACGTGCATGTGTCTGGCATGGCCGCTTCAGCGACTTATCCGGTCCATGTCCATGATCAGTCATGTCTCCTCGGGGGCGGCGCTCACTATTTAATGAATAAGAGTATCACCACAGCTGTAGAGACCAATGAAATTTGGCCTGTGATTACAACAGTGGTCGATGGCAGTGGTTCTGGACACAAAATGGTGTCTCATGTGGCCCGTCCAGAAGCTCAATCGATTGTCATTCATGATCCGACAACTTCGACCACTCGTCTGGCGTGCGGAACTTTTACGCCGCAACTTTCAGCATCTTCAAAGTCCGGCCGTTTCTCTTTGCTGGCGGCGGGGGTGACTGCTAACTCGACGATCAACGGAAATGCCGTTTTGATTCGTAATCCCGCTGCGGTTCAATCGGTGGTGAAGGTAAAAGTGGCCGGTCTGATCGCCAACACGACTTACCCTGCGCACGTTCATCGTCAGCCTTGCAATACGGGTGACGGTGGCGCGCACTACAAGATGAATAATGATGTCACAGAAGTAACAGCGTCGACAGCCAATGAGCTTTGGGTTCCATTGGCAGCCAATGCGAATGGCTTTGGTGAAGCTCGTCTTGAAGTGGATCACGTGGCGAATGCGGATGCCTTGTCGATTGTCATTCACGATCCAGTGACGCCGGCGAACCGTTTGGCCTGCGTGGACTTGGCGACGGATGGTGGTTTCCTCAGCACGGAAGTCGGTTTGCAAAAGGGCCGAAATATTTTGGGCTCTGGGAAAATGGAGCGTCTCTCGAATGGAACGACTCAGGCATCAATGTCGGTCTCAGGTCTTGTGCCAAACACGGCCTATGTGTCTCATGTGCATGACCGTCCTTGCCACGTGATGTCTGGTGGCGGTCACTACAAACTCGATTATTCAAACACTGCTGCTGTCGAGAGCAATGAAATCTGGATCCGCTTTACGACGGATGCCAATGGTGCAGGAGCTGGTTCGGTTGTCAGCAATGCGATAGCTCGCCCAGAAGCGCAATCGATTGTGATTCATGATCCTGCGGACAGTGCGCGCATCGCCTGCATGGATATTTACTAGAGGAAGAGTGAATGGATAAAAAAATTCTTCTTTCCTCGGTGATCCTTCTTGCTAGTGCTCAGATACAAGCTCAAACCGCGGCAAAGTCCGCCCCGAAAGATCCCATCGGGAAATGCTTTGGGGTTGTCGGCAAAAACCAAGGCGACTGTGGCGGAAAAAATCCCCTCACAGGTCAGAGCTGGGGCTGTTCTAATCAAAATCCTACAGCGGATTTAGGTTACAAAGAATTAAAACAAAGTGATTGCACAGCAATGCCCAAGCACAAAGACGCTACCAAAAAGCGATTCGAACCCTACTAGATGAAAATCTGTGGCCTCTCTTTAAGAGAAACTCATTTTGCTGACTTTCAAGCGAAGGCGAATCGCCATAAAGCTTTTGAGGTTATCTACGAAAACTTTCTTTTTACAGAAGGCGAGCGCCGCGATCTCTTGCGGGATCTTTCGCGCGGTCAATTTGTACATCTTCATGGAGTTTCAACGAATATCGGCAGCAGCGATGAGCTGAATTTAGAGAAAATTAAAAACTTACGAAAGCTTGCAGAGGAAACGAATGCCCGGCTTTTATCGGATCATCTCTGCTTTACCCGCATCGATGGGAAAAGTACTTATGAACTTCTGCCGCTGCCGCGCACTCATGCGATGGTGGATCATATCGGCCAGCGTTTACAAACTCTCAGAGACCACTTGGGACAAGATTTTCTTTTGGAAAATGTGTCGAGCTATTTTAGCTACGATATCAACGAGATGAGTGAAGCTGAATTTATGGCGGAGCTTCATGAGAAGTACAAAGCGCGTTTTTTGTTGGACGCGAATAACCTGTTTGTAAACGCTCAAAATTTTTCATTTTCAGTGGCGGAAGAGTTGCGAAAGCTGTCGCCTGAAATGATCGGAGCTTATCACCTTGGTGGGTTCGAGGATTTCGGTAGTTTCTTATTTGATACTCACGGTGCTGAAGTATCGGCTCCAGTGTGGCAAGTCTTTCGCGAGTGCTTGCAGCTTTTTGGGGCGCGGCCCGTTTTTCTTGAGCGCGATGAGAATATTCCAGATTCCTTAGCGGATTTAGAGAAAGAGCTCGATCGTGCACACCAGCTTCTTATGGAGGCGCCATGAAAAAAGAAACAGCGGCGATGCAAGCCGTTGCGGAATTCTATTTTTCAGAAGCCCCTGAGTTGAAAGGACTCGGTGGTGCCGAGGTTTCCGAAGTGGTGAAGCGTCTGGGTATTCTTCGCTATGGTTACGAAGCAAGGGTCCGATCTTCGTTGGAACATGCCTGTGGGTTTTTTAAATCAAAATGGCCGGAAGAGAAATGGCTCGCGATAGGAAAAAAGTTTTGCTATCAGCAAGCGTTTCGTGAAGAACAACTGGGTTTATTGCCCTTATCTTTTTTTGACTTTCTAAAAGACATGGACCTCTCGGCAGGTGAGCGGGAGGCCCTCCTCAAGGACAGGGCTGTTTTCGAAAGCCGCCAAAATCCTTTTCAAGAATCGCTGAATCATGACGACCTTCAACTGCTGCGAGAAAACTCTGAGCTTCGTTTGCAAGCGACCGTATTTTGGGTTGCGAGAGAGCAGGGTGGATGGGTTGTCTCGAGAAACCGAGAGCGGTTTTTCGAGATCGAAGTTTCATTATCGATATTGCAGATGTTAGAAAAATTGAAGTATAAATCTTTTTCAATCGAAGAATGGATGGCTTCCGCAACCGAGGAGCGCTTGCTCGCAGACTTTCTGACTTTAGCGGTTTCCTATCATTGGCTGCAGAAGTAGGCCTAGGTGCATTTGGTCTGCATCAATTTTGGGATAGCGTCCATGAGGACGCGTCTTTCCTCAGCATCCAATGGTTTTAAAAACTCGGTTTCCACCGCTTTCACTCGCGGCAGAATTTGCTCGAGAAATTTCAATCCCCGGGGGGTGACTTTGAGAAACTTTTCGCGGCGGTCGGTCTCGGAGCTGACGCGCACGACATAGCTGAGCTTTTCCAGGCCATCGATCAGCTTTACCATCGTGGCTTTATCGATACCCATTTGTAAGCCTAAGGAAATCTGATTAAGGCCGTCTGATTCCCTAAGAATATTCAAGATGCCGAATTGAGGCGCGATGATGCCTTCCTCGGCTAAAGCCCCGTCAATCAGGGTCCTGAATTTTAAAGCCACCTTATAGAGGCAGTAACCTAAATGTTTTTGTAAAACTGGGTGCAGCTTATTTTCACCTGCGGGCAGACGCCGGCGAGGAATTATCATCTCGTTCTTAAGTTGAGTCAGTATAGGTTTTTTAGGTGTCTTTGCTTTCATCTATGATAGATTGTAACACAAATGGTTTGCATGACAAACTATTTTGAATTAAAACTATAAGGACAATTAGACCGAGGTCTTCATGCGCGTTCTCAAGTTGAGTCAGTTTCTCGTTGTCAGTGTAAGTCTTTTTGCGGCCCCACTCTTTGCTCAAGAGCTGACGGTCCAGCAAGCTATCGTAGAATCCGAGTCCCACTCTCCGCGTTTACAAAAAGCAAAAGCGGCTCAAGAGGAGGTCTCCTGGAGAAAGACGGAGGCTTTGAATACGTTCTTGCCGACGCTACAAGCTTCAGCCAGTTATCTCTTTGATAAAAAATATGTTCTGACGGATGTGAGTTTGAGCCCAGGAAATCCTCCGGTTTCTGTTCCCGGGGTTGTGCCGACGACAAACTTCATGCTGACGGCGTCTTATCCTGTCTTTGAGGGCTTTGCCGGAATGAATAGGTATTCCTCTGCAAGTTCGTTTTCATCAGCCGCCGAAAAAGAGTATGACTGGGCTGAGTTTCAATTGAGCCGCGAAGTCATTTTGCAATTCTATAAGACATTAGCTGCGAAAAACTTCTTAGAAGTCGCCGAGCAGAATCTTAAAACTTTGCAAGATCACCTGCGTGACGTGAATCTCTTTAAAAAGGCCGGCATGTCGACGAACTATGACGTTCTTCGGGTAGAAGTTCAGGTGAGCGAGGCCGAGTCCGAAGTTCTTAATGCCACGGACAATTTGGCGGTAGCCAGGACAAAGCTTGCGGAAGTCATGGGACTCGATGCGGACCAAAGATCTCTGACGGGAGTATGGCCAACATTTAACGCCAAGAGCGCAACCAATCTTCAGAAGGACACTTTGAGTTCACGCCCTGACCTGCAAGCGCTGGAGCTCCGCAGTGAGGGATCTAAAAGTCTATCGAAAGCCGCCGGAAGTTATTTTGTTCCACGGGTTTCGCTCTTTGGGCAGTATCAATACTATAACAATCGCAATGAAAGATACGACGATTGGGACAACTATCGCGAGGCTTATCAAGTCGGCGTGAATCTAACCTGGACTCTTTTCGATGGAATGACATCGATCGCGCGGGACCATCAGAGCTTTCAACAGGCCGTGCAGTCTGAGAAAACACTGGTGCAAGCTCGCTTGAGAGCTCAACAAGACCTCGAGTTCTGGAAGAGAAAGTACATGTACTACGGCACTGTCTTTAAGGCTCGCCAAAATGACGTTGTCAAAGCCGAAGAGTCAGTTCGATTAGCTCGCCAAGGAAAAAAAGTGGGAACAAGAACGGATACGGATCTTTTGGACGCGGAAGGCGAGCTTTTCAGAGCGCGTGCGGGCCTCGTGAATGCGCAAATCGGTTCCCTCGAGTCACTGGTAAATTTGGAACTCACGACCGGCGCAAAACTTTTAAATTTTTAATGAATTGGAAACTGAAACGGGGATTCTATGGATAAAAAGAAGATCTTAATCGCTGCGGGAACTGTTGCTGCTATCGCGATTGTTTACTTCGGTGTGCAGCACATCATGTATGTGACAACAGATAATGCCCAAGTCGAGGCACCGGTGGTTATGCTGGCAGCAAAAGTACCTGGCTACATCGTCGATGTAAAAGTCGTCGAAGGTCAGAAGGTGAAGCTGGGCGATGTCCTTGCTGAGATCGACAGCCGTGATTATGAAAACACCTTAAAACAGGTTCAAAGTGAGTTGCAGAGCCTAGAGTCCCGACGTCGAGATGCGGAACGCAACTATCAACGTATTGCCTCACTCTACAAGCAAAATGCGGTCAGTACTCAGCAGTTTGATACGGCGACGGCGACTTATTCTGAAGTCAAATCCAAATACGAAGCTGTTTCCGCGCAGGTTGATCAGGCAAAGTTGAATTTAGATAATACGAAAATCAAGGCTCCGATGAACGGCTCCATTGCGAGGAAATCAGTTGAAGTCGGACAGCTGGCGTCTGCCGGTGTGCCTCTCATCGGCTTTGTTGGCAACAGTGAACGTTGGGTGATGGCGAATTTTAAAGAGACCGAAATCGGCGCTATCAAAGTAGGCAGCAGCGTTGATATCGAAATCGATGCGATCGGCAGTAAGAACTATCATGGCAGTGTCTCCGCCTTGAGTGCTGCAACTGGTGCGACTTTCACGCTTTTGCCTCCGGATAATGCGACGGGGAACTTCACCAAAGTGGTTCAACGAGTTCCGGTAAAAATTAAAATCGAAGACCTCGCTGATGGGGACCTCGAAATCTTGCGCGCAGGTTTGTCGGCTTTCGTAAAGGTTCGCAAAAACTAAAACCCTGAGGTTGTTATGAATCGCCCGAACCCGCTGATTATATTTGTCGCGGTCTTGGCCTCGCTTTTGGAAATTATTGATACGTCCATCGTGAATGTGGCCCTCACGTCCATGATGGGAAATCTCGGCGCCACTCTGGAAGATATCAGTATGGTGGTAACGGGCTATGCGATTGCTAACGCCATCGTCTTGCCGATTTCCGCGTGGTTCAGCGAGCGCATCGGGCGTCGTAAGTATTTCTTGGGATGTATTGTCGCTTTCACGCTGACGTCCGTAGCTTGCGGGCTCGCGCCGAATCTGACGACTCTGATTGTCTTCCGTATTCTTCAAGGGATGTTTGGCGGAGCTCTGCTGCCGACTTCGCAAACTTTGATTTACGAGCAATTTCCGAAAGAGAAAGCCGGGATTGCCGGCGCTATTTTCGGAATGAGCGTGATGGTGGGACCTACTCTTGGCCCCGTTATGGGCGGATATCTGACGGACAATTTCGGTTGGCGGTCTATTTTCAACATCAATCTTCCATTGGGAATTATCGCGTTGATTGTTGGAATGAGCGTGATCTTTGACCGCACTCCGCAAGAGGGAGAGGCCCAACGCGAGAAGCCAAAACTCGACTGGGTTGGCTTTGCGCTCTTGGTTCTCGGTATCGGTTGCTTGCAATACGTGCTAGAGCGTGGCGAGTCCGACGATTGGTTCTCTTCGCGAGTAATTATTTTAAATACGGTCATCGCGACATTCTGTATCCCAGCCTTTATTTGGTGGGAACTGCAGGTAAAAAATCCGATTATTAATCTCCGCCTCTTTAAAAATCCTCTCGTACAAAACGGGGTTATGCTCATGGGCTGCTTGGGATTTTTCCTCTATGCGGTCGTGTTTATTCTGCCTGTTTTTGTCGGACGTATTTTCCACTATGATGCGACTCAGATAGGAGCCTTATTTATTCCGGGCTCCATTCTGACGGCGATGATGATGCCGTTTATTGGCCGGGCGATGATGAAAGGCACCAATCCAAAATATTTAATTGCGGTCGGTTTCTTGTCTCTCGAAGTGTGCCTGTGGATGATGGCGGGTTTGTCGCCACAATCATCCCGTGCGGATCTGTTAAACCTGCTTTTCGTGCGTGGTTTTGGAATGGCCTTCCTCTTTGTGCCAATCAACTCATCGATTCTGAGTCAATTTAAAGGCGCCGATCTGGGCCAGGTCTCAGGTTTACTCAATCTCTTCCGGCAAATCGGGGGGAGTGTGGGTGTCGCCATGGTCGGTACGATCTTAGCGAAAAACAGCTATCAAAATTACGCCGATATCTCGAATAAAGTGACACTGCTGAATCCGGTGGTGCAAATGAATTATTATTCGATGCTGAATGGAATGACGGGCAAAATGTCCGAAGCCGTTGGTTTCAATCAAGGCGCCGGAGCGGCGATCAAGAGTCTCTGGGGGCGTGTGCAAAACCAAGTCTTCATGATGAGTTTCTTACAGCTCTGCATGATCTTGATGTTTATCGTTGCGATCGGCTTTATTCCTTTGTGGAGGATCCGTTTGAAGGAAGGCCCCACAAAAGTTGTCGATGCCCACTAAGACCACAAAAATTATTTAAAAATATCAGTGGGTGACTGTAAACACGAAAAAGTGTTTGCGTGTTCTAGGTCGCGTCCCGAGTCTAGTCCTGAAAAGACGTGGCTCTTCCGGGATGGCCAAAGTATGAGCGGATTTCCAGAAACTGGACCTCGTGGATTTTCCGCGTCCAGAGCGAGATTCCGTGATTCAGAAAAACTTTTGGACGATTTTCCATGATCCAGACTTTGGTTCAAAAAAGTACTCAACTGCCCCTGAAGTCCAGCCGAAAGGATCTTTGTCGAGTTTAAAAGAACCACCATCGGCACCAAAGGAAACGGGAGGATCAGATGGGACCACAATATAAGTTTTTGAAAAACGTACTTAAGGCCGGGATGCTATGCTCTGTCGCGGGTATGATGATGGGTAATCAATCATGCCAAGAACAGCCTGCGGCTCAGCGTGAACTGAAGCGTATCGTTGAAATGTCGAAGATGACTTCGCCTGCAATCACACTTCCACAAGGCGGAACTTTTGACTTCCAGTATGTTGCGAACCAACAAGTGTATGCAGTTTTGCAGAATAGTGATCATTTTGCATTGAGATACGGCACGCCAGTTGTACCTGTAAAAACCAGCGGAGTAGAGACCAAAGCATTGCGCGTTTCGCAAAACGACAGTCAGATGCTGAAGGTGTCCGCTTTAAACAATGGCGTCTCTGAAAAACCTCAATACTCTAAAGAAGCCGAGTGCCTGATCAACTTACCAAACGCCCGCATCGGCGGTTCTGTGAATGCCTTTGAAATGATCGGTGGTGTTGGTGTGCAAATTGGTTTCAACGCTGCCGGGCCAATAGATGTTTCAGGTCTCACCGGTTTGGGTTTTGATATCCAGTGGGCGCAGTTGGATCTCAGCATGATGGCAACTCATCCACTGACGGCGGGACTCTTGTCTGCGGCCAATGTGAATGCGAAACAAACTAAAACGAATGTGAAATTTACTTTGAATGTCGGCGCATTCTCCGTGGGCCCAAGCGCTTACTATCAAACGCCACTTGCTAAGGTCACCGAGAAGGCTCTGATCTCTGGAGTCAATGGTTTGTATGACGGTTTGAAAGCAAAAGAAGAATGGTACTCACGCGTTTTGATGGATCACGATACGGACTTAGTCATCCTCGGCGGTAAAAATGTTGGCACTCAAGTGGGTGATCAATTCAATATCTACAATGAACTTTACTACTGGGAAGGTGATCCTTGTGCTTCGAAGTACTACGGTGGGGCTGCAACCAATCCCGTCGCAAGCATCGAGATTTACTCCGTAGGTGACGAGATTTCTTTCGGTAAAGTCATCAGCCAAACGGATGAGAATCCTGTCCTGGGAGCCAAAGTAAAAATCCTCAAATTGGCTCCAGAAACCACGGCTCAAAGCTCTAAATAGAGCTTTGCTGTCCTCAGAATGAAGAAAACCACGAAAAAGGGGGCTTAAAAGGCCCCCGTTTTCTTGCCAAGTTCCCGTAAAGAGTGTAGTTTCCGGCCCAAGTCAAAAGGGGCCTTTTTATGTTTTCAGGGATCGTCGAGGCTGTCAGTGAAATCCGGAGTTCGCAAGAACTTGTGAATGCCTTTCGCGTTCAGGTGGATAAACCTATGCAATTTGATGATTTGCATCTCGGCGACAGTATCGCCGTCGACGGAGTTTGCCTCACAGTCGAAGCCTTCGATGAACAGCAAATGACTTTTGCCTTAGCCGCGGAAACCATCCGCGTGTTGCAGTGGAATCCGCACAGCTGGATTGGCAAGAAAGTAAATCTCGAAAGATCTTTGCGTTTTGGTGACCGCATCCATGGTCACCTCGTTACCGGCCACGTCGACAGTCTTGCAGAAGTAACTCGTGCAGAGTTGCAAGGCGAGTCTTTTTTTCTTGATGTGAAAGTCGTTGCCTCGGTTTTGCCGTATGTTTGGAAAAAGGGCAGCATCACAATTAATGGCGTGAGTCTCACGGTGAATGAACTCCGCGGTTCCGTCGTCGAAGTTTGTTTGATTCCAGAAACGTTAAAGCGCACCAATCTTGGCAGTCTGAAAGCCGGCAGCCGAGTGAACATCGAACCCGATTACATGGCTCGTGCCGTGGTTGCAGCAACTAGAAATGTGGAGGCCCCGTGAGTTTCAATCCTATCGCAGAGCTGATTGAAGATATTCGCCAGGGTAAGATGGTGATCCTGGTTGATGATGAAGACCGCGAAAACGAGGGAGATCTGGTTTTGGCGGCCGATCATGTGACCGCCGAAGCGGTGAACTTCATGGCACGCGAAGCTCGCGGCCTCATTTGTCTACCGATGAGCCCTCAACAAATTGAACGTTTGCAATTGCCACAGATGGTTCGTGATGAATTAAATTTTTCACCAAATAAAACTGCTTTCACTGTCAGCATCGAAGCGGCTCATGGTGTGACGACGGGCATTTCCGCGGCAGATCGCGCCCACACGATTCGTGTTGCCTCCAATCCGAATGCGAAACCTGTCGATGTTCACATGCCCGGGCATATTTTTCCTATTCGCGCCCAGGAAGGCGGCGTGCTGAAACGTCCTGGCCACACTGAGGGCAGCGTTGATTTAGCGGCTCTTGCGGGACTTAATCCCGCGGCTGTGATTTGCGAAGTCATCAATGATGATGGAACAATGGCGCGCGTGACTGATTTGAAAAAATTCGCGCAAAAGCACGGATTGAAAATTGGTACGATCGTCGATCTCATTCAATTCCGCACGGAACAACTCAGAACTCAAAAAGAAGGTTCAAATGGCACAATTCAAAGTGGGAGTGGTCACAGCTCGCTTCAATAGCGAAGTGACCGACAAGTTAGAAGCAGGCGCACTCGGTTATCTCGAAGGAACCGGTTTGGCAGTGATGGCTGTGAAAGTTCCCGGAGCGGTCGAGATTCCTCTGGCTTGCAAAGCGTTGTTCGATGCTGGCTGTACAGGCGTTGTTGCCTTAGGGGCGGTGATTCGTGGCGAAACTTCTCATTACGATTATGTTTGTAATAGCGTCGAGCGTGGCATCACGGCTCTGATGCTGGAATACAACAGGCCGATCGGGTTCGGTGTTCTCACAACTGAAAATGAAGAGCAAGCAATGGACCGGGCCGGTGGTAAACACGGGAATAAGGGCGAAGAGGCCGCTCAAGTCGTTCTTGAGATGATGGGCCTTTTGACTGAGCTCAGCAAAGAGGCGCCTTCGTCTAAGGCTGCGGTTCCCAAGGCCAAACTTAGTAGCACAAAACCCACAGAAAAAAAGGCCGCAAAAAAGCCTACCAAGAAAGTAAAAAAGAAATAGACTTATTGAAATGGCAGATAAGAAGAATCCCGTAGAAATAGATAGCGAGATCCGCGAAGCCAAAGTGGTGGATCTCTCTCCTAAGATGGAGTTTCGCAAAAGGCGCCGTGAAATTCTCACGATCGCTCTTTTGTCTTTGCTCGTCTTTTTTCTGACGTGGTTTGAAATCCGCATCTTGGCGACCAGCAAACAGCTGCCGTTTGTTCACAGTATCTTTTTCTTCGGACTCGTAAACTTTAACATCATTCTGTTATTGCTTCTGATTTTCCTAATCTTCCGTAACGTCGTGAAAGTTTTCGTCGAACGGCGGGGAAAGATCTTCGGCAGTAGCCTCAAAGCGAAATTGATCGCAGCCTTTGTGGCATTTAGTACGATTCCCACCTTGCTGATGTTTGTGATCTCGGTGTTTTATATCAACTCGAGCTTTGACAAATGGTTTAGCGTGAAGATGGTTGGCGTCCTCAAGAGCTCCCTGGAAGTGACAAATGCCTACTACGCGGGTACAAAGACTAAGAACTATCACTTCGCGCACCAGATCGCAGCCCGAGTTCAGAAAGAACGTAGCAACTCAACGATTCAAAAAAGCATCAATCAGCTTCGTAAAGAATACGCACTCGATGCTGTGGAGTTCTATCCTTCGCTTTTTCAGGGCCGGGTGGCTTCATTTTCAGAAGATGACAACATCCCGCCGATTCCACCGGTGTCCCTTGAGTTTTTGCAAAAAGGCGTGAAAGCTCACCGCGAGTGGAGCACCATTCACCAATTTGGTGAAGGGAATCTGGTCCGCGTGATTGTTCCCGTCAAAGAGGGCGAGGACCGCGGCGCCATCGTCGTATCAAGCTTTGTTCCACTGTCGCTGATTTCAAGGATGAATGATGTGGGCACGGCCTACGAAGAATTCCGTGATATCAATCCACTGGAATACCCGCTGAAGTCCATTTACTTGATCATCTTGTTCTTGATCACCTTTGTAATTCTTTTGGCGGCAACTTGGTTTGGTTTTTATCTGGCAAAACAACTGGCGGTTCCTCTCGTGCAGCTGGGTAAGGCCACCTTGCGGGTTGCGGGCGGGGATTACACCCAAAAAATTCAAACCAGTTCCGGCAGCGAAGAGATTTCGCTTTTGATCACCTCTTTCAATAAGATGACCGAGACCCTGGCAACCTCCGAGCGCGATTTGCATAATACTTTGCAAGATCTCGATCAGCACAATCGATACATCGAGGTCGTTCTTGGAAACGTCAGTACGGGCGTGATCTCGGTAGGACAAAATGGAAAAGTCACGACGATCAATCGTCACGCTGCGGACTTGTTAAAAATCGATCCTGAAAAGTACGTAGACCGCCCCGTGCGGGAGCTTCTGACTCTCGAATACTTTAGAACGTTCTCGGAACTTTTAAAGACCATGCAGGATCATAAGATCGAAAATATCTCCAAAGAGTTCCATGTGAATGTGCAAGGACAGTCGATTCCACTGCAAATGAATCTTTCTATTTTGAAAGACGAGCGCGGGCAGGAGATCGGTAAGATCTTGGTCTTTGACGACATGAGCCCGATCGTGAACGCGCAACGGGCGGCCGCGTGGACAGAGGTCGCTCGTCGTATCGCCCACGAGATTAAAAATCCGCTCACGCCTATCAAGTTATCCGCGGAACGACTGCAAAGGAAATTTGGTGCTCAATTAACCGATCCTGCATTCGGCGAGTGCACCAATATGATTATTCATCAAGTGGATGATCTCAAAAAAATGGTGAATGAGTTCAGTCAGTTTGCGCGTTTACCCCAAAGCAAACCTGTGACTGGCACTTTGAATAAAGTCATCGAAGAATCTCTGATGGTGTTCCGTCAGGCACATCCGCATGTGAAGTTCGACTTTATTGAGGACGGGGGCCTGCCTGATTTTAAATTTGATCCGGATCAGATTCGTCGCGTGTTTGTAAATCTCATCGACAATTCTGTGGCGGCTCTTAGCAAAGAATCTCAGCCAGAGATTAAGATCCTTACTCGTTACGATGCCGATTTAAAAATCGTGCGCCTCACTGTTGCCGATAACGGCGAAGGAATTCCGGCAGCTGAGCGCAATCGTATTTTCGAACCTTATTACAGCACCAAAGAGGGAGGCACCGGCTTGGGCCTTCCGATCGTGAAAAGAATTATTGAAGACCATAACGGCTTCATTCGCGCGACTGCGAATGAACCTAAAGGAACAAAAATGCTGATGGAACTTCCAGTGAACGTCGTGGACGCTTGGAGCCCATCAAAGGCAGGGAATAAAGTATGAGCGAAAATAAAAAATACAAAATCTTGATTATCGACGACGAAGCTCCAATTCGTGAAGTTCTGAGCGCGACTCTGAAAGATGAAGGTTACACGGTCTCTAGCGCCCAAGACGGCGTGTCGGGCCTTCAAGCGCTTCGTCAATTCAATCCCGACATCGTCTTCCTCGATATTTGGATGCCGGGTGATCTTGATGGGATTCAAGTTCTCAACCAGGCACGCCGCGAGTTCCCGCACGTGGATTTCGTGATGATTTCCGGTCACGGAACAATTGAAACTGCTGTCAAGGCGACGAAACTGGGTGCCTATGATTTTATCGAAAAACCACTCTCAATGGATAAAATCACGATCATTATTGCCAATATCTTGAACTACCAACAAGAGCGCGAAGAAAAAGTTCTCCTTTTGAACAAGCTTCGTAAAAGTATCGCTCTGATTGGCGAAGCGCCGGCGATCATGGCGACAAAACAAATCATCGCAAAGATGGCACCCACTCAATCCTGGATTCTCGTCACTGGTGAGCCCGGCGTGGGTAAAGCCTTAGCGGGACAAAATATTCACTACCTCAGCACGCGCGCGGGTAAAGCCTTCGTGGACGTGAACTGTGCTACGATTCCAGAAGATCTTCTCGAAAGTGAAATTTTCGGCATCGAAAAAGGGGCTATGCCTGGCGTGGACAAAGTGAAAAAAGGAAAGCTGGATCTTGCCCAGGGTGGAACTCTCTTCTTGAACGAAGTCTCTGCATTGACTCCCGAAGTGCAGCATCGCTTGGTGAAGTTCTATGAGACAAAATCCTACTATCGAGTGGGTGGTTCTGAAGAGATTCGCAGTGATGTTCGCATCATCGCCACGACCACAAAGGATCTTGAAAAAATGGTGAAGGAAGGTCGCTTCAGCGAGGACCTTTACTATAAACTCAACATCATCCCATTCCGTATGCCTACTCTGCGGGAACGTCCCGAGGATATCCCCGTTTTGACATCTTTTTTCAGCGACCATGTCGCGCGCGAAGGGGGCTATCTCAAGAAATCCTTCTCGGAACAAGCGATGCAGTCGATGATGAAGTACGAATGGCCAGGAAATGTCCGTGAATTGAAGAACTTTATTGAGCGCGTGTATATTCTGACTCCAAGTGAGTTTGTTGATTTGCACGATGTGCGTTTTGCCGGTCTTGTCGGCAAAGAAGATGAAAAGATGAGCATGGATGCCATGTCGACTTTTCGTGAAGCACGTGCCCGCTTTGAAAAAGAATACCTTCTCAAGAAAATTGCTGAAAACGGTGGCAATATCAGTAAGACCGCTGAAGTAATTGGACTTGAAAGAAGCTACTTACATCGTAAAATCAAATCTTACGGTATCGAGGTATCATAATGTCGACGACAGCAATTACACCTACACGTGCACAGAATTATCCTGAATGGTATCAGGAGGTCATTAAAGCCGCTGATATGGCCGAGAACTCTCCGGTTCGCGGTTGCATGGTTATTAAACCTTGGGGCTATGCGATCTGGGAAAACATGCAGAAAGTTCTCGATGGCAAGTTCAAAGAAACTGGCCACGTGAATGCGTACTTTCCACTCTTGATTCCTTTAAGTTTCCTCGAGCAAGAAGCGGCCCATGTTGAAGGATTCGCCAAAGAATGCGCCGTTGTGACCCATCACAGATTGAAAGCCGGTCCTGACGGTAAACTTGTTCCTGAAGGAAAATTGGAAGAGCCTCTCATCATCCGTCCGACGAGTGAAACGATCATCGGTCATCAATATGCAAAGTGGGTGAAGTCCTATCGTGATTTACCAATCTTGATGAATCAGTGGTGCAACGTTATGCGCTGGGAAATGCGCACGCGCATGTTCCTCCGCACAGCCGAGTTCCTGTGGCAAGAGGGACACACCGTTCACGCGACAGCCGAAGAGGCGCAAGAGGAAACTCTCAAGATGCTCGACGTCTACGCTGACTTTGCTGAAAATTACATGGCGATGCCGGTGATTAAAGGCATGAAGACTCCGGATGAAAGATTCCCAGGGGCTGTGGACACTTATACAATTGAAGCGATGATGCAAGATTGTAAAGCTTTGCAATCTGGAACATCGCATTTCTTGGGGCAAAACTTCGCAAAAGCTTCTGGCATTAAGTTCCTCAGCAAAGAGGGTAAAGAAGAAACCGCTTGGACCACTTCATGGGGGATGTCGACTCGTATGATCGGCGGCCTTATCATGATTCACAGTGATGATGATGGTCTGATTTTACCTCCGAAAATTGCTCCATTGCATGTGGTGATCATGCCGATTTATCGCAATGACGACGAACGCACGCAAGTGCTTGAGTACGTGAAGTCACTTGAAAAAGAAATCCGCGCTCAACGTTACGGCGATCAGCCGATCATGGTCAAAATCGACGACCGTGACATCCGCGGCGGAGAAAAAGCATGGCAGTACATTAAGCAAGGTGTTCCTGTGCGTGTGGAAGTCGGCCCACGTGATATGGCAAAAGGCGAAGTCTTCGTCGGCCGTCGTGATAAAGGCGTCAAAGATAAATCCGGAATGGCGCGCGCTGCTTTTGTGGAATCGGTACCAAAGATTTTGGAAGAGATTCAGCAAACGATTTTCAAACGCGCGAAAGATTTCCGCGAAGCCAACACCAAGAAAATCGACAGTCTGAAAGACTTCGAAGCTTTCTTTGGTGGAGATGCAGAATCTCAGGCGGGTGGGTTTGCTCTTGTTCACTGGAATGAAGCTGCGATGGGACACGAGGTTCTCGCGAAGCTCAAAGTCACTCCACGTTGTATTCCATTGAATGGCCCCGAGGAAAACGGCACTTGTATTTTCACCGGCAAGCCGTCGAAGCGCCGTGTGATTTTCGCGAAATCCTACTAGAAAAAATCAAAGTCCGGCCCTGAGACCGGACTTTATTTCATCCTTTTCTCTTGTAACATTCTCACAATTCGCACAACAAGTCCGCGTGGTAAGAACCGGACTGCAAAGACGGAAATCTTATTCATAAAGCCGTGAACAGCAACGCTCTTTCGTGCTATCAAAGCATTATAAGCGTATTCAGCAACGGCCTGGCTTCCTGGAACTCCCAGTTTAAATAACAACGCCGTGTCCATTCCGGCCGCTTGTTGAAAACCAGACATAGTAGGGCCAGGACATAACGTCGATACGTAGACACCGGTTCCGCGAAGCTCTTCGTTCAGCGCTTCAGAAAAACTTAGGACATAAGCTTTCGTTGCATAATAGACGGACATAAAAGGTCCAGGTTGGAAGGCTGCCGTCGACGCCACATTGAGTATCGCCCCCTGTCGGGCCGCAACCATCGCCGGCAAAAACAAATAGCAAAGATGAGTGAGCGACTTCATGTTCAGGTCCATCATATTTTCTTGTCTCTTCCAGTCTGATTTCAAAAAGGCGGCATTATCTCCGAAACCGGCGTTATTCACCAAGATATTCACGCGCAGACTTCTGTCTTGGCAGGTTTGAAACAAGGTGGATGGGGCGGATTCCTGACTCAGGTCCATGGCAATGACTTCGACTTTTACTTTGTGTGCTTTTCGTAGATCTTCCGCAAGCTTCTCCAAAGTTTCTTTTGAGCGAGCGGCCAAAATTAGGTTGTGGTTTTTGGCTGCAAAAATCTTTGCAAGTTCGAAACCAATACCGCTGCTTGCGCCGGTCAGAAGTGTGTATGCATCGTTCATGGAGTCCTCCGCTATGTCATGATTATCACTGGACTAGCCTCCGATCTTAGTGCCATTACTCTATAGCTCTGCCAGTATTTATTTATGGCAAAAAAACAAGATCTTAAACTGGCTCGCCGTCAGTTTCTTCAAAGTATGGTTGCAACCCCTTTGATGTTTAGTTTTTCTTCAGCATCCGCTGCAGAAAGTGATCTCTTGCTACAGGAGAATCGTCGCATCCCGATGCTGCAAGGATGGACCGATGAAACCGAATCTTTAATGACTGTTCTCGGTGAAGCAGGTTGGAGCTTCAAGGCTCTCTCTGGAAACCGGGTTCAAACGAAGATTCTCAAAACGCAGAATATTAGCAATACTAACTACGTTTTGTATCACGTGCAAGTCACGGGACTTTCTCCAGTAGCCTATAGCCCGATTGGAATCTACGATGCGAATCAAACGCTGTTGGATAGGCGCAGTCTACGAGGTTTGGATCTCAAGCTCAAAACACCAAGAATCGCCGTTGCATCCTGTGCCAACTATCGCAAGTTAGATGCCCAAGAAGCCATGTACAATCAGATGCAACAACAATGTCCTGACCTGATTCTTTTCATCGGCGACATTATCTACAGCAACTCGCAAGTCAGCTCCGTTATTGGAACACCGGAAGATCCCAGCACGGCACTCGAGCGCTATATTCTGACTTGGAACAAGGTTAATTTTTATCAGCTGGAACCTCTGATCCCGACTTTGGCAGTTTGGGACGATCATGATTATGGAACCAACAACGGAGGAGCATCCAATCCACACAAAGCGACGATGAAAGAGATGTTCCGCGCTTTCTATCCACTGCCAACGCAACATAATAGCTTGAGCATAGGGCCTGGGGTGTCCTTCCGTCTTAACGCCTTCGGCATCGATTTTTATATGATGGATGGACGGACTTTCCTTGAAAAGAAAGTGACCCAGTGGGGCGCGGCCCAGGATGCGTGGTTTGCCCAGGACTATAATGCCAGTTCGGCCCCGGCCTGGATTTTGAATGGCACCCAGTTCTTCCGCTATTTCTTCACCGTGGAATCTCTCGAAAAAAGTGCTCAGCCCAGTTTCTTGATGTTGCAGGATATGTTGCGCAACAGAAGAAGACCGACGGCTCTCTTTTCAGGAGATGTTCATTGCTCCCAGGTTCAAGAAATCCCAGCTTCTTTCTGCGGGTTTAAAACTTATGAAATCACCTCCAGCGGTATTCATAGCAGTTCCGCCGGTCGAGCCATGCGCCGCAAAGATGACGTCAACCAGCTCTTCTATTACGGAGAAGAGAACTTCCTCATCGTACAACCTTCCGTGCAAAGCTCGGTTTTGGATTTGGACATCGCCTGCTCCACCGCGAGTGGGACGGTTTCAATCACTCCGAACGCCCTCCGCATCGCCGTTTAGATTGACACGCCTCCGAGATAGACGTAATCACCCTTAAGCTTTTTTGAGGGGGAATTTTATGAGAAATCTCTGGGTATTTTTAGCACTTTCAGTGGCACTCGCTGCCTGCACTAAAACTGAGAAAGAAATCGTTTACCAATATCCACCAAAGGATGTTCTCGAGTCTTTTTCGACAACTACTTGTGCGAAAAAGAACTGCATTAAGATTTCTAAGGGCTCATTGAATAAGACTTTCTTGTTAATGATTTCCGGAAAAACCGTTGGCGCCATTCCTCAGTGGGCGGATTTTAAACCGGCGATCGTCACCTTCGAACAGACGGGAGCTCAAGTAGGGCTTTTCGCGGTGGCGCCGGAAGCCATTTACGGCCAGGAAGACGCGAAAAATCTCCTGCAAAGTTTTGACGTGATCAGTGAGGACGAAAACTTTGTAACGTTTGACTGGGGACAAGGCCTGAGCAGCCTTCGCACTCAAGGCGTTTTCGATACCGAAGTCGATCTCGGTGAGGACGTAGGAACCTCGTCTTCTTTAGAAATCGTAAACGCTTACATCAAAAACGTCAGCGTCTCCAGAGAGCTCATCGAAATTACTCAGATTTCAAAAGTGCGTGAAACCAAACTGACCAATCGCAAAGAAAATCCTTTTGATTCCAAAGACCAGGGTAAGCCGGCAATAGACACCTCCGAACAGACTTTCAATTTCAGTATTCAGTTCTATCCCTATGGCAAGAATCCAAATTTCACTCCGAAACTCGCTGACAAATCTCGTACCGTCGGTTTCTTTGTTTCCAAAGTTGCTGTACCGGAAGTTGGTGGTGAAAAACAAAACCTCATCACCAAATGGGATTTCACGACTCCAGTTCATTTCTTGATGTCCGCAAATACACCCGTGGAATACCAGGATGCGATTCGCGAGGGTTTGCTCTATTGGAACAAAGTTTTGGGTTTTGAAGCGGTTAAAGTAGAACTGGGTGTTGATGATCGTTCTGCGCCGCCAATTCATTCCGTCATGGTTCGTTGGATTCCGTGGGAAGATGCGGGCTATGCTTATGCACAAGCGCAGAATGACCCTCTGACTGGTGAAATGCTTCGCGGACAGCTTTTCTTAACTCCGGCCTTCGCTCATACCAAGGGTTACACTAAAAAACTTGCACCTGTGATTAATCCGTTGGTCGCTTGTGATTTGGGCAAGACTTTCCAAAAGGGCGATGTTTACCCACAAACACCAGAAGATAAACGCATTGCTTTGGACGATCTTCGCTCGGTGGCGGCTCATGAAGCAGGCCATGCCTTGGGACTTCGTCATAACTTCGCGGCGTCCGCAAGCGTAGCTGCGACTCAAAAAGATGTTTTGAAAGCCATTGGTGACTATCTTAAAGATGCGAATCACCCAGGCCTCATGACGGCAACGACGGTGATGGATTACCTCAAGGCGACGGAAGATATTCTTGTCGGCCGCTTTATTCAAAACAACCCATTGCCTTACGATCAAATGGCCATGAAATGGGCCTATTCCAAAGGGAGTGAAGGGCTTGATCCCGCAGTGTCTAAGTATTGCAGCGATGAAGATCTGATGAAGGCCAGCGCCGCCGAGAGCACCGAGATTTACGACTGCCGTCAGATGGACCCAACGGGAAGCTCCTTGCTGGCATTCATCAATGCTCATGTGCGCGATCGTCAAAACCTTTTGAGCACAAAGTACAAATCCATCCTGGAAAAAGTTTTCCCAGAGGACGAGGAAATCACGATCTTGCCTTTAGAGACCGTTTTGAAAGATAACCACGTGAGTTTGGGTCTTGATCTTCTTACGAAGCAAATTGGCTACCACAAAAATGCTGCAGGACTTGTCAGTCTCGAAAATTGGAAGAATGTTTTGGGCCGCACACTTAACCCCTCACCAGACAGCTCTTTGCAATCTCTTTTGAAAGCAGATTTGGATGAGGTTGGCAGCTTCGCAAATGCGAAAGCCCTTTTGACTCCAGTGAGCTCTTCTTGGACTGCGAGTGATTTGCAGATCGTATTAGATGAGATTGCAAAAGGACAGGGGACGGTCAAAGGACGCAGCTATCAACTGACAGCGGATCAGCAAGCTCGTCTTACGCAATACTTTAAAGATGAGGCCGCTTCGGCGGAAACGGAACTACAAAAACAGTTGAATGATCTCTTTGTAGGGCTCTAAAATAGAGCTCATGAAAAATGAGCTCTATCAGGAAATCTCCTTCGAATTTACCCGCAGCCGCGGGGCCGGAGGCCAGCATGTGAATCGCACCGAATCTGCGGTGATTCTGCGCTGGAATCTGATCGAAACCCGGGCCTATGCTGGCCTTGAAAAAGCACGACTGATTCAAAAGCTCAGCTCCCAACTCACCAAAGAGGGGGAGCTGCTTATCCGCGCCGAAGTTCATCGCGATCAAGACAGCAATCGCAAAGAGGCCATTCGCAAGTTTGAAGAGATCCTTGAAAAGGCTCTTTTTGTTCCGAAGAAACGCATTAAAACCAAACCGACAAAGTCCTCCCAGCGAAAACGCCTCGATTCTAAAAAGAAGGACTCACAGAAGAAACGCATGCGCAGCGAGAAGTGGTAACTATGAATTTTTATTCTCAAACCTATCCCCATATCAAACTTCAACGTCGCGATCACCAGCTTTGGATTACTTTAAATAATCCCGAGCAAAGCAATGCGATCACACTCGAAATGGTGGATTCGCTCTGCAAAGTTTTAAAATATGCCGACTTCGATCCCACAATTCGTGTGATGGTGATCACGGGCGAGGGCAAAAACTTTTGCTCTGGCGGCGATATCAAAGCCATGAGTGAAAAAACGGGGATGTTCCAAGGAGAAAGCAACGAACTGCGCATGCGCTACATGCACGGCATTCAGCAAATTCCAAAAACCATCGAAGACCTTTCAACACCAGTCATCGCAATGGTCAATGGTGCTGCCATCGGAGCCGGTTGTGATTTGGCGATGATGTGCGATCTACGTATCGGCACCAGCACGACGAAATTCGGTGAAACATTCACAAAAATTGGCCTTATCCCGGGCGACGGTGGAACCTTCTTCGTTCAACGTGTTATCGGCTATTCCAAAGCGATGGAGATGACCCTCACTGGAGATATCTACGAAGGGCAAAAGGCCAAGGATCTCGGTTTGATGAATTTTCTTGTAGACGACTTACAGCTAGCAGCTGAAACCGAAAAGCTCGCAGTAAAAATCGCGGCCAACGCGCCAGTAGCTCAGCAGATGGCAAAAAAAGCGATGAAAATTTCCTATCTTCATGACTTACAAACGTCCTTGGATTTATTGGCCTCATTCCAGGGAATCACGCAAAGAACCCAGGATCATTTCGAAGCTCTAGAGGCCGCGAAAGCCAAAAGGCCCGCAAGTTTCACAGGAAAATAGACCAGCTAAATAAAAGATTTTTTACGTGCAACGCAAGACCCACTTTCGATGGTGACGTAGACTCGACACCATCGAAAGGGAGGTTTTATGACAAAAGCAGAAGCTAAGGGAATTAAAATTCTTTTCGCCATCGTCGCTTTGGCGTTTCTATTTCGTATTTTTGCATACGATCACATGTTGGCCCTGATGAAATAAGGGCCTCTGCAAAGCTTAGTCTTGAGTAATTTTGCATTTCACGGGACGGCTGTCTCCGCCGTCTTCGTAGGAAGACTCTTGCAAATTATTCTTAGGAAAATCAAAGGTCATCCCGGAGTTTTCGGTCACGGCCGCGCCACCCTCGTTGGGCCAAATAACGAAATAAGAACCTTCAGAGAATTCTCTGAATTCTCCGTTTTTGTAAGTTTCAAGTAAACGTCCATGGTTGAAGACTTTGGCGGTACCGGTTTGGTCTCCGATATCTTCAATAGTTAATTGGTAAGTCAAACCCGAGACATTGTCATAGCAGGAAAATTCCATTCCTGAAGTGGGTTTGAAGGTGCGAGCCTGAGCATTCATTGCGAACGCCATCGTTAAAATTAAAAGTATTTGTTTCATGTCGAGATCCTTTGTTTGGATTGTTAGTGATTAATAGATTCTGCGAACGGATTCCACCGTGAAGTCACAGCTTCCGGAGTCGCCAAGAAGGAGCGCTTTGTAGACAACGCCACCGAGATGTTCAAATGAAAAGACGGCCAGGTGATCCACATCATAGGTTCCAGGGCCTACTTCGAGGATGGCGTTGACCTGAACAGGTTGGCCGGCTTGTCGGGCCTGTTTTGTTTTATTGAGGAGTTCCTCGACGGAGCCGCGGCACTTTTCAGTCACGTCGCCATTGGCCCAAGCAGACATCGTCGTCATTAGCACTATTGGAAATAAAATCTTAAAAAGTTGCATTGCAAACTCCTTATGAAAGGTTTTGCACTTTATAAGTGCTTTTTTATTAATATCAAAATACAATAAAAATAATGTTTATATATAAAATTGATATGTAAATTGAACACAGATTCATTGAGGAGCGCGCATGGTGAATTGGAACTTTTTAGAGACCTTCATCATTCTGAGTGAGAACTTAAGCTTTAGTGAAACAGCTCGGGTTTTAAATACAGCCCAGCCCGTGGTTTCCCGTCAGATCCGGGTCCTCGAAAGCAATTTGGGGTATGCGCTTTTTACCCGGACTAAGAAGCAAGTTCGTCTTTCCCAGGAGGGGATGGAGCTAAAGATGCGTCTGGGGCCTCTCATCGTGGAAATCAAAAGAACCTTATTGGAACGACAGTCGCCGGGATCTCTTTTGAAGGGCACGATCCGCGTGGGGAGCATGTACGAGGCCGGCGAAAAACTTCTTTTGCCGATTATCGCCAAATGCCTTGATCAGAATCCGGAGCTAACGATTCATACAACCTTGATGTCGACGGTGCAGGCGACAGAGATGATTTTGAAAGGCCTTTTGGATTTTGCCTTTGTCTACCAACTCACCGACAGGAAGTCCGTCCAAGCTTTTCCTGTGATGCAAGACACTCCCATCCTCATTGCGGATAAGAAAATGGCGAAGACTTGGCGGCAACAGGACGAATTGCGGCTTGTTTGTTACCGAGAGAAAGACACTTACGCGATGAGTGTTTTGGAAAAAGCACTTTCCAAGCAAGAGATGAAAAGGCTTCGCATTGTTGCGTCAGTCAATTCCCACGGCAAAATGATCGAGATGGTCCGCAAGCAGAAGCTTATCGCCGCCATTCCCCAATCGAGCGCGCAAGAATTCATAGACAGGGACTCTATCGAGGTCGTTTTCAAAGAAAAGAAACCCCAGGATCTTTACATCATATGTAATGAGCAGGTCTTGATTGATAAAAAGAAGAAAATGTTTTTAGATTTCGTTATTCAAGAGTTCAAAAAATCCTAGGAGTTTCCATGAAATTCAATCAGCGCTCCGAGCCAATGAAAAATCCCATCATTGCCGCACTCGATGTCGACACTCGTGATCAAGCATTGCGTTTAGCCGACGACCTTGCGGATGTCGTCGGCGGCTTCAAAGTCGGTCCACGTCTGTGTCTGCGCTACGGTCAAGACCTTGTCAAAGAGATCGCAGCCCGCGGCCCGGTTTTCATCGATAACAAACATTTCGATATTCCTTCGACGATGGAAGCAGCTGTGCGTGCGAGTTTCGATGCCGGGGCAACACTCGTAACAGTTCACGCTCTCTCGGGAAAAGAAGCTTTAAGCAAAATGGCCGCGATCGAAAAAGAATTAAATCAGCTCCGTCCCTTCAAAATTTTGGCGGTGACGATTCTGACATCCTGGGATCAAAACTCTCTTCCGGCAAATCTCAAACAACAACCTATTTCCCAACACGTGACGGAGCTCGCGAGTCTTGTTCTCGAGTCGGGGATGACGGGTCTTGTTTGCTCTCCTCACGAGCTAGATCTTTTACAAAATAAGGGACTCTACCTTGTAACTCCGGGAATTCGCTTTAGTATGGACGCCCATGGTGATCAAAAGCGCGTGATGGGCCCGGCGGAAGCCATCCACGCAGGAGCTTCAGCTCTTGTTGTTGGTCGTCCCATTATCGAAGCAAAAAATCCCCGCGAAACAGCGACAGACTATGTGATGGCACTCTATGAGAAAAAATAATTCCGGTAAATTCAGTGGCAATAAACCCTCACCTCAATCGCGCCCGCAACAAGGCGGAAAACCTTCTCAAGGTTCCCGTCCACAAGGTGGTCTTGGCAAAGGTCGCGAACCAGAAATTCCAAAAGACTGGCGCCCGGTGATTGGCACTCACGCGATCAAAGAAGCGTTGAATGTGCGCCCTCAAATGGCAAAGATCATGTGGCTCCGTCAGGGCTGGGAATCCTCCGGAGAATTGCGCGAGATTCAAGAGCTCGCGCACGAATCCAAAGTGAAAATCGAAATAAAACCCGAGAGTGTGATTGACCGCTTCGGCTCTTCCCATCAGGGCGCCGTGGTATTTATGAACGGAGCGCCGGCTCTGTCGATGGAAGGCCTGGCAAATTTCGAAAAGTCCATCATGTTGATCTTGGACGGCATCGAGGATCCTCACAACTTGGGGGCGATCCTCAGAACATCGTGGTTGATCGGTGTTCAAGGAGTTTTTGTGCCTGAAGATCGTGCAGTTGGGTTAACGCCGACAGTCCACAAAGTGGCCTGCGGTGGTGCTGAACACGTTCCGGTCGAAGAGACCACGAACTTCGCTAAATACGCAGAAGAGTTAAAGAAAATGGGCTACTGGATCTATGGTCTCAGCCCGCGTGGTAAGAAGTCTATTTTCGACCTCCAACTTCCAGAGAAAGTGGTCTGGGCAATTGGCTCTGAGGACAAAGGAATGCGCGTCACCACAGAGAGACTTTGTGATGAATTAGTATACATTCCGCAGAGCTCTGCGGCGGCGAGTTACAACGCCTCGGTCGCGACGGCCATGGCTCTGACAGAGACCCTCCGTCAGCACCAGGCTGCAAGCTCACGAAAAAAATAAGTAGAAAATCGAATAATACTCTTTGACTGGCATGGGTTTTTTTCAGTACAAAGTTTCGGTTGATAGATTCGACATATTAACTATTCGTATTTATCGAAGGTGCTGGTTTAGCTCAATTGGTAGAGCAGCTGATTTGTAATCAGCAGGTTGCGGGTTCGAGTCCCATAACCAGCTCCAAGTTTTTTGAAGTGCACGTTCTTGTGAGAACGGACAGGTGCCCGAGTGGCTAAAGGGGACGGACTGTAAATCCGTTGATTCACATCTACGAAGGTTCGAATCCTTCCCTGTCCACCATCTAATAGCTTGTAGTTCAAAAAACTTGAGGGAATGCGAAGCGAAAGCCGAAACATTCGTTCGGGGGAGAGACCGAGTCGGGCGGGAATAGCTCAATTGGCTAGAGTATCTGCCTTCCAAGCAGAGGGTTGCGGGTTCGAGACCCGTTTCCCGCTCCAATTAACTTTGGGCCCTTGTAGCTCAGTGGTAGAGCGCACCCTTGGTAAGGGTGAGGTCGTCGGTTCGGCTCCGATCAAGGGCTCCATCAATAGTCAGTCAGTAAAGACCAGATTGTTGAAATTGTTTTGAAGTTTGCTTTGAATTGAATTTGAATTTTAAAAAATTAATAAAAAATCTCTTCAGGAGGAAATATGTCTAAAGAGAAGTTTACACGTAATAAGCCCCACGTAAATATCGGCACTATCGGTCACGTCGACCATGGTAAAACTACTTTGACTGCTGCGATCACTACGACTTTGGCTGCTTCTGGTAAAGCACAAGCTATGTCTTACGATCAAATCGATAAGTCTCCAGAAGAGCGCGAGCGTGGTATCACTATCTCTACAACTCACGTTGAGTACGAAACAGACGTACGTCACTATGCACACGTTGACTGCCCAGGACATGCCGACTACGTAAAAAACATGATCACTGGTGCTGCTCAAATGGATGGCGCGATCTTGGTTGTTTCTTCAGCTGACGGTCCTATGCCACAAACTCGTGAGCACATTCTCTTGGCGCGCCAAGTAGGTGTTCCTGCTCTCGTTGTATTCATGAACAAAGTGGACATGGTTGACGATAAAGAACTTCTTGAGCTTGTTGAGCTTGAAGTTCGCGAATTGTTGTCTAAATACGAATTCCCTGGCGATTCGATTCCAATCGTAAAAGGTTCTGCATTGAAAGCTTTGGAAGGCGATACTTCTGAAATCGGCCGTCCATCTATCATGAAATTGATGGAAGCTTGCGATACTTACATCCCAACTCCAGCTCGTGCAGTTGATAAGACATTCTTGATGCCAATCGAGGACGTATTCTCTATCTCTGGTCGTGGTACAGTTGTTACTGGCCGTGTTGAGCGTGGTATCGTTAAAGTTGGTGAAGAGGTTGAGATCGTTGGTATCCGTCCTACTCAAAAGACAACTGTAACTGGTATCGAAATGTTCCGTAAGCTTCTTGACGAAGGTCAAGCGGGCGACAACTGCGGCGTTCTTCTCCGCGGTACTAAGAAAGAAGAAGTTGAGCGTGGACAAGTTCTTGCTAAGCCAGGAACTATCAAACCTCACAAAAAATTCAAAGGTGAAGCTTACATCCTTACTAAGGAAGAAGGTGGCCGTCATACTCCATTCTTCAACGGCTACCGCCCTCAATTCTACTTCAGAACTACAGACGTCACTGGCGTTTGTACTTTGAAAGCTGGCACTGAGATGGTTATGCCTGGTGACCGCGTAGAGATCTCTGTAGAGTTGATCGCTCCAATCGCAATGGAAAAAGAACTCCGTTTCGCGATCCGTGAAGGTGGTCGTACAGTAGGTGCGGGCGTTGTTACTGAAATCCTTGAGTAATCGCGTCTTCATTTAATTGAAGATTGACAGCCAGGGGACGTCTCGACGAGATTGTCCCCTTCGGCTTTTGATGGGCCGAGAATTTGAGCTAAAAAATCGTTGCAGGGGTGTAGCTCCAGCGGTAGAGCGAACGACTCCAAATCGTTAGGTCGTGGGTTCGAATCCCTCCGCCCCTGCCAATATCTCAAAAGCTTAACTTTTACTTGGAAGTAGAGAGCGAAGATGGAAAAAACAAACTCTAAAATTATCACCCTGAGCTTTGCAATAGCTGGTGCTTTGTCAGGCCTCGTTGTGAGCTTGCTGATTAAAGCTTTTGCCGGTGCTTTTGCTGTTGTTGCAAGAGCGGCCGACTCAGACCTTATCCGTCATGGTTTGCCGCTGATCGTAGGCTTCGGTCTTTTTGCATATTTCCAGTTCAATAAAAAAATCGTCGCTTGGGCGGACGAGGTCGTAGTTGAAGTTCGTAAAGTGGTATGGCCGTCTCGCAAAGACACCACAGCTATGACGATCGTAGTGATCATCATGGTTTTGATCTCAAGCGTGATCATCAGTTCTTTCGATTTGATGTCTGGATACGTTATTAACTCCCTCATGAGATAGGAAGTGGCCATGGAAAAAAAGTGGTACATCGTCAATACTCAGACCGGTTGCGAGTCGACAGCAAAAACGGCTATCGAAGAGCGTATCCGTTCCCAAAAGATGGAAGAGTTCTTTGGTCAGATCCTGATCCCCTCTGAAAATGTGGTGGAGCTGGTTAAAGGCCAAAAACAAACAAAATCCCGTAAGTTCTTCCCGGGTTACATGTTCGTTCAGATGTTTTTAAATGACGAGACATGGCATCTTGTAAAACATTCATCAAAGGTGACAGGCTTCGTGGGTGGTGCTAAAACTCGTCCTCCCGAAGTTCCAGAGGCCGAAGTTTTGCGCGTAACCCAGCAGATGGCGGGCGTTGCTGAAAAACCAAAACCAAAGGTGAAATTCTCTGTCGGAGAGAACGTGACTGTTATTGACGGTCCATTCTCAAACTTCAGTGGAACGGTTGAAGAGATCAATGAGGACAAAGCGAAAGTGAAAGTTCTCGTGAGTATCTTCGGAAGACCAACTCCAGTTGAGTTGGACTTTATTCAGGTAGAAAAACACTAGTTTTTTTAACTCTCTAAATTTAGAGAGAATTATTAATAACAACCCTATTGCAGGAGTGGGTCATGGCAAAAAAAGTTACAGGAATGATCAAGCTGCAGATACCGGCAGGGAAAGCTAATCCAGCTCCTCCCGTTGGACCGGCACTCGGACAGCATGGGGTAAACATCATGGAATTCTGTAAGCAGTTCAATGCTCGTACACAAGCATTGGGTGATAGCATCATCCCTATCATCATTACAGTTTACCAAGACAGATCGTTTACCTTCATTACAAAAACACCTCCGGTGTCTTCTCTGATCAAGAAAGCATTGAAATTGGAATCAGGTTCCAAAATGCCTCAGAAAGACAAAGTTGGAAAAATTAAAAACGATCAAGTGAAGCAAATCGCAACGACTAAGTTGCCAGATTTGAACTGCTTGAAAGTAGAGTCCGCTATGTCGCAAGTTATCGGTACTGCGAAAAGCATGGGCATTGAGCTTGCGGACTAAGGTGGTGATGTATGGCAAATAAAAGATTCAAAGCAGCTGCTAAAAAAGTTGATTCCACAAAAAAATACACAGTCGACGAAGCTTTCAAAATCGTCGTTGATAATGCGACAGCAAAATTCGACGAGACGATTGAAGTAGCTCTTCGCTTGGGTATTGATCCAAAACAATCTGACCAGCAAGTTCGTGGCGCGATTGCGCTTCCTCATGGTCTTGGTAAAACCGTTAAGGTTGTTGTTTTCGCAAAAGGCCCTAAAGAGGCGGAAGCGAAAAACGCAGGCGCAGACTTTGTCGGCGCTGACGACCTCGTGGCTAAAATCCAAGGCGGTTGGTTGGACTTCGATAAGTGTATTGCGACACCAGATATGATGGCGACTGTATCAAAAGTTGCTAAGATCCTTGGCCCTCGTGGTTTGATGCCAAATCCAAAAGTTGGCACTGTCACTATGGCAGTTGGTGAAGCAGTTACTGCTGAGAAGAAGGGTAAATTGGATTTCCGTGTTGATAAAGCGGGTATCGTACACGCTGGTATCGGCAAGAAATCTATGGGCGATGCTAAACTTCGCGATAACTTCCTGACTTTGTTGGGCGCGATCTTAAAAGCAAAACCTGCTTCTTCAAAGGGTATCTATCTTAAGACTATTGCGGTTTCCTCTACAATGGGCCCAGGTGTTAAGTTAGAGCCGAACCAAGCAGCTGGTGTTATTGCTAGTACTTAGAATTTAATTAAGAAAACTATTGCGATCAGAGACAGTAGGTCGTCCTCAGCACAACAGTTGAGGACTTTAATTCCGAGATGGATCCTACCGAGATAAGGCAAAAGAGTTTACTTCTCAAAAAGTGTAACCTCCCAAAACCGACCTGACTCGCATAAATCTAGTGAAAGGAGGCCCTTATATGATGATCACTCGTGCTGATAAAGAACAAGAGATTAAGCTTTTGACTGACAAACTTGCCAAGTCAAAAGGGGCCTTCGTCGTAGATTTCAAAGGTATGAAAGTGGAGCAGGTTACTTCTCTCCGTAAAAAACTTCATACTTCTGAATCTGAGATGAAGGTTGTTCGTAATACTCTTGCGAAAAGAGCGCTAAAAGATCACCCGGCCGTAGAGAAAGCGTTGACGACTTCCCTTAAAGGAACAAATGCAATAGTGTTCTCTTATGGTGAGGTTAATGCCACTGCAAAAGTTTTGGCAGACTTCGCGAAAGACGTTGAAGTTTTGCAAATCAAAACTGGCGTGATGGATGGCGAAGGAATGGACGCTGCAAAGATTAATTTCTTGGCAACTCTTCCTGGCAAAGATCAGCTTCGTGCGCAATTCTTGGCTACTCTTAATGCTCCAGCAGCAAAACTTGCTCGTTGCATTAACGAATACGTTAAGAAATTGGGCGGTGAAGATGCTTCTGCTGCAGCGGCTCCACAAGCTTAATTGTGAAGCTATTATTTGTATTTATTTTTAAAAATTTATTTCGGAGGATTTTATGTCTTTGACTAATGATCAATTGATCGACGCATTGTCGACTAAAACTGTTCTTGAACTTGCTGAACTTGTTAAAATGTTGGAAGAGAAGTGGGGCGTTTCTGCTGCTGCTCCTGTAATGATGGCTGGCGGCGCAGGCCCTGCAGCTGCTGCTGAGGAAAAAACTGCTTTCGACGTTATCCTTGTTGACGCGGGCGCTAACAAAATCAACGTTATTAAAGAAGTACGCGCTTTGACAGGCTTGGGCCTTGCTGAAGCAAAAGCTCTCGTTGAGGCTGGTGGCAAAGCCGTTAAAGAAGGCGCGACTAAAGAAGACGCTGAGAAAATCAAAAAGGCTCTTGAAACAGCCGGTGCGAAAGTTCAAGTTAAGTAATCATTTTATGATCTTATGGCCTCTTTTTAAGCAGCAATGCAAAAAAGAGGCCATTTTGCGTTTTTCTTGAAAAGCAACGTTGACCCCTAGGCTTAGGGGGATTATATTTTTTCGGCTATGCTTTTGCCGACGGGATCGGTTTACCCCAATCCCAGTGTGTTTCTAGTGTTGAAACAAGAATACAGTTTCAACGACTTAGATGGTTTGATCTTTAAGGGAGATTAGATGGATAAAACTCCAGTCACGGCCTCGAATCTGCGTATCAGAAAATCTTTCGCACAAAACAAACAAGTTATCGACATTCCAAATCTGATTGAATTGCAAAAATCTTCCTACGAAGCTTTTTTGCAAAAAGATACAGATCCAGATCGTCGTGGAGAAGCGGGTCTTAACGGAGTTTTCAAATCCGTTTTCCCAATCAGCGACTTCAACAATACTGCAAGCCTCGAGTTCGTAAGCTACACTCTCGAGCCCGCTAAGTACGACGTTGATGAATGCCGTCAGCGTGGAATGACTTTCGCAGCTCCTATCAAAGTAACTCTCCGTCTGATCGTATTCGACGTTGATGAAGAAACTGAAGCACGCAGCATCCGAGATGTAAAAGAACAAGAAGTATATCTCGGCGAAATCCCTCTCATGACTGCAAATGGGTCGTTCATCATCAACGGTACTGAGCGCGTTGTCGTGTCTCAGTTGCATCGTTCTCCGGGCGTATTCTTTGACCACGATGGTGGTAAGAATGCGACTTCTGGTAAGCTCATCTACTCTGCGCGCGTAATCCCTTATCGCGGTTCTTGGTTGGATGCTGAGTTTGACCAAAAGGATTTGATCCACGTTCGTATCGATCGTCGGCGTAAATTCCCAGTGACGATCCTTTTGAAAGCTCTTGGTTATAATACTGAAAGACTTCTCGAGTACTTCTACGATCTCGATGAAGTTTACGTAAAAAGCGGCAAACTCTACAGAAAACTCGACATCGAAAGAATGTCTGGTCAAAGAGCTATTGCTGACATCGTAGACCCTAAAACGGGTGAGGCTCTCGTAAAAGCCGGCCGCCGTATTACTCGCGCGGTTGTCAAAAAGATCAAAGACATCAACTTGACTGAAGTTGAAGTAAATCCAGAAGATTTGGACGGCAAAGTTCTTGCGAAGCCTTTGATCGATGAATCTACAGGTGAAATCATCGCAGATGCGAATGCTGAGTTGAGCGCTAGCTTGATTAAAAAAGCGATCGCATTGGGTATCGATCGTTTCTTCATGATCTTCTTCGACGGTTTGACTGTAGGTCCTTACCTCAGAAATACTTTGCTTGTTGATAAAGTGAACAACAAAGATGAGTCTTTGATAGAAATCTACAAGCGCCTTCGTCCTGGTGAGCCTCCAACATTGGAAGCTGCCACAACATTCTTCCATCGTTTGTTCTTTGATCCTGAGACATATGACCTCTCTGAAGTGGGTCGTATCAAGATCAATCACAAGTTCGGTATCTCTATGGAAGAGTGCCCGCCTGAGTTCAGAACACTGACTGAGAAGGACATTCTTTCGACTATTAAAACTTTGATCGACCTTAAAAACGGTCGCGGTGTGATCGATGATATCGACCACTTGGGTAACCGCCGTGTTCGTTCCGTAGGTGAGTTGTTGGAGAACCAATACCGTATCGGTCTCGTTCGTATGGAACGTGCGATTCGTGAGCGTATGTCTCTTCAAGATGTTGAGACGATGATGCCTCATGACCTCGTGAACGCTAAACCGGTGAACGCAGTTGTGAAGGAATTCTTCGGTTCTTCTCAGTTGTCTCAGTTCATGGATCAAACGAACCCATTGTCTGAGATCACTCATAAACGTCGTTTGTCAGCTCTTGGTCCCGGTGGTTTGACTCGTGACCGTGCCGGCTTCGAAGTACGTGACGTACATCCAACGCACTATGGTCGTATCTGCCCAATCGAAACTCCAGAGGGCCCAAACATTGGTTTGATTTCCTCTTTGGCAACATACGCTCGTATCAACAACTATGGTTTCATCGAGACTCCATACCGTAAAGTTGATAGTGGTAAAGTTTCTTCCAGCATCAATTATTTGTCTGCATTGGAAGAAGCAGGTCACTACATTGCTCCAGCCGCACGCGATGAAGCTGGCAATAAAGAAATTCAAACTGCCACGACAATCACTCGTCGTGACGGTGAATATGAAATCGTTGATAAGGAAAAAGTTGGTTTGATGGACGTTTCTCCATCTCAACTCGTTTCTATCGCGGCTTCTCTGATTCCATTCCTTGAGCACGATGATGCCAACCGTGCCTTGATGGGATCGAACATGCAACGTCAAGCGGTGCCATTGCTCCGTTCTCGCGCTCCCCTCGTTGGTACAGGCGTTGAGAGACTCGTTGCTCGTGACTCTGGTACGTCAGTCGTGGCATTGAACGACGGTATCGTTGAGGAAGTGGATGCTTCTCGTATCGTGGTTCGTCGTTTTGCAAAAGGCGGAGAGCTCGGCGCGAACGTAGATATCTACAACTTGACGAAGTACCAAAGAACAAACACGAACACATGCTTTAATCAAAAACCTATCGTAAAAGTAGGTGATCGCGTATCTAAGAGCGACATCATCGCCGACGGTCCGGCAACGGAACTTGGTGAATTGGCTCTTGGTCAAAACATCCTAGTCGCGTTCACTCCTTGGATGGGTTACAACTTCGAGGATTCTATCTTGATCTCTGAGCGTCTCTTGAAAGAGGACGTTTATACATCTATCCACATCGAAGAGTTCGAGTGCGTTGCTCGTGATACAAAACTTGGTAAAGAAGAAATCACACGCGATATCGCGAACGTGGGTGAAGAGGCTCTGAAAGACCTCGACAGCTCAGGTATCATCCGTATCGGTGCTGAAGTTCGTCCAGGTTACATCCTCGTTGGTAAAGTAACACCTAAAGGTGAAACTCAGCTTTCTCCTGAAGAAAAGCTCTTGAGAGCGATTTTCGGTGAAAAAGCCGGCGATGTTCGTGATACTTCTCTCCGTGCTCCATCTGGTGTTTACGGGACAGTGATCGATGCTCAAGTTTACTCTCGGGAAGGCGCAGACCGCGATGAGCGTTTGTCTTCCATCATTGAAGAGAAAAAACGCAAGCTTGAAAAAGACTTGGCTGTTGAGCAAAATGTTATCAAAAATAACGCGATCTCTAAACTCCGCGACATCTTGGTAGGCAAAGTCACTACCGGTGTTCTCTTGAACGAAGATGGTAGCCAAAAATTGTTGAACAAGGGGCAAAACCTTACAGAGGCAGACCTCGAAACGATTCCATTTGAGCTCTTGAGCTATATCCCTCTCGAGCAAGATCTTGAGTTCCAAGTGAACAAGATCATTGATGGCGCTCGTAACCAATTGGATGCTGTTAAATTGGTATTCAATGAGAAGATTGAACGTCTTCGCAAGGGTGACGAACTTCCTCCAGGCGTTATCAAAATGGTTAAGGTTTACGTTGCGATTAAACGTAAGCTTCAAGTCGGTGATAAGTTCGCCGGTCGCCACGGGAATAAGGGTGTTGTCTCTAAAGTATTGCCTTTGGAAGACATGCCTTACTTGGCAGACGGAACTCCAGTAGACATGGTTTTGAACCCGCTGGGCGTTCCTTCTCGTATGAATATCGGACAGATCTTGGAAGTTCACTTGGGTTGGGCTGCCCGTAACTTGGGTACTCAGCTTTCAGTGTACATCCAAAACTTCAAGTCTGAAGATGCACGTAAAGCCATGAAAGACGTATTCAGTGATTCTGATATCTCTGCGAAAATCGATAAAGCAGATGATGATTCGTTGAAGCAAATGCTCGTGAAAATGAAAGACGGTGTGCACGTTGGTACGCCTGTATTTGATGGTGCTCGCGAAAAAGATGTGAAGGGCTTGTTGGCAAAAGCAGCTCTTCCTGAGCGCGCACAAGCGATCCTCTTTGATGGTCGTTCTGGTGAGCCATTCACGAACCCTGTCACGGTGGGTATCATGTACATGCTGAAACTGCATCACTTGGTTGAAGAAAAGATCCATGCTCGTTCCATTGGACCTTACTCACTCGTTTCCCAACAACCTCTGGGCGGTAAAGCTCAGTTCGGTGGTCAGCGTCTCGGGGAGATGGAGGTTTGGGCGATCGAAGCATACGGTGCTGCTTACTCATTGCAAGAGTTCCTCACTGTTAAGTCGGATGACGTGGCAGGAAGAACGCGCATGTATGAAAGCATTGTGAAGGGTGAAAACATCCTCGAACCAGGCTTGCCTGAGTCGTTCAACGTATTGGTGAAAGAGCTTCAATCTCTTGCATTGAACGTTGAGTTGATGGAGTCCGACATCTTGAGAGATCAAGACGAAGATTCTGAAGAGGGTGAAATTGAAGAGGTGATTGCAGCTCCAGCTATTCCGACTCCGGAAGAGCCGGGCAGCAATCAACACTAGGAATTAATTTAATTAACAACAAGAAAATGTAGGGGTGAGCCTTGAGAGACTTGTTGAACTTTTTTGACAAACCAAAAGATCCACTTAGTTTTGACGCCGTCAGAGTATCTCTGGCGTCGCCTGAAATGATCCGTGACTGGTCATTTGGTGAAGTAAAAAAACCTGAGACAATCAACTATCGTACTTTCAAACCTGAGCGTGACGGTTTGTTCTGTGCAAAAATCTTCGGTCCTATTAAGGATTACGAGTGCTTGTGCGGTAAGTACAAACGTATGAAATATCGCGGAGTGATCTGCGAGAAGTGCGGCGTTGAAGTTACACAAACAAAAGTTCGTCGTGAAAGACTTGGCCATATCGAGCTGGCAACACCTGTTGCTCACATCTGGTTCTTGCGTTCACTTCCTTCTCGTATCGGTAACTTGCTCAATCTTTCTTTGAAAGATGTTGAGAAAGTTCTGTATTGCGAAGCTTATGTTGTTATCGACCCAATGGAAACCACTCTTGAAGAAGGCACTGTTCTTTCAGAAGAAGCTTACCAAGGCGCTCTGAACGAATTCGGTCCCACTTTCAAAGCGGGCATGGGCGGTGAAGCTGTTCGAGAGCTTTTGAGAAAAATCGATCCTGAGTACTTGTCTCGTAAACTCCGCATGGAGATCAAAGAGACCAAGTCTGAGGCTCAAATCAAAAAATTATCTAAACGTTTGAAAGTGGTAGAAGCTTTCAAAAACTCCATCAATAAAACTGAATGGATGATGTTGGAAGCCCTTCCGGTTCTTCCTCCTGATCTTCGTCCATTGGTTCCATTGGATGGCGGTCGTTTCGCGACTTCAGATCTGAATGATCTTTATCGCCGCGTAATCAACCGTAACAACCGTTTGAAACGTCTTCAAGAGCTCAACGCTCCAGATATCATCATCCGCAATGAAAAACGCATGCTTCAAGAAGCTGTGGATGCATTGTTGGACAATGGTCGTCGCGGCAAGACTTTCACTGGTCCAAATAAACGTCCTCTTCGCTCACTTTCTGACATGCTCAAAGGTAAGCAAGGTCGTTTCCGTCAAAATCTTCTTGGTAAGCGCGTAGATTACTCTGGTCGTTCTGTGATCGTAGTAGGTCCTACTTTGAAGCTTCACCAATGTGGTCTTCCTAAGGCTATGGCTCTCGAGCTGTTCAAGCCTTTCGTTTACAATAAACTCGAAGAAAAAGGTTTTGCGACAACAATTAAGCAAGCTAAGAAAATCGTAGACCAGCAAGCTGTTGAGGTTTGGGATATCCTTTCTGACGTGGTTAAAGAACATCCAGTTCTTTTGAATCGCGCTCCAACTCTTCACAGGCTAGGTATCCAAGCTTTCGAGCCGGTATTGCACGAAGGTAAAGCGATCCAATTGCATCCGCTCGTTTGTACGGCGTTCAACGCCGACTTCGACGGTGACCAAATGGCCGTTCACGTTCCGTTGTCAGTCGAAGCGCAAGTGGAAGCTCGTGTTTTGATGATGTCTACGAACAATATCCTTTCTCCAGCGTCTGGTAAGCCGATCATCAATCCATCTCAAGATATTATCTTGGGTATGTACTGGTTGACTCGCGTACGTCCTGGCGCGAAGGGCACTGGCAAAATCTTCTCGAGCGTTTCTGAAGCTCAATATGCTTACGAAACTGGCTTGGTGGATTTACAGGCTGCTTGTAAAGTTCGTATCAACGGTAAGCTCGAAGAGACCTCCGTTGGTCGCGCGATCTTGTCTGACTCTGTTCCTCGCGAAGTTCCTTTCAATGAAGTGAACCGTGATATGAATAAGAAACAAATCGCCGCTTTGATCGATAAAACATTCCGTGTTGCCGGCGCAAAAGCGACTTGCATCCTTGCGGATAAGATCATGGAACTCGGTTTTAAATATTCTACAGCGGCAGGTATGTCGATCTGTATTGACGACATGGTGATCCCAGCGGCGAAGGCGACTTTGATTGCTGACGCTGAAAAACAAGTGACAGAGATCCAGCAACAGTACGACGAAGGTTTGATCACGGATGGTGAGCGCTACAATAAAGTAGTGGATATCTGGGCGCAAACTGCAGACCGGGTTGCTAAAGAAGGTATGACTGCGATCGAGAAACAAAAGTTCGTTATCGATGGCAAAGAAACTGTTGGTCCATCATTCAACCCGATCTTCATTATGGCTGACTCCGGAGCCCGTGGTTCCGCGAATCAGATCCGTCAGTTGGGTGGGATGCGTGGCCTGATGGCGAAACCTTCTGGCGAGATCATCGAGACTCCGATCACTGCAAACTTCCGTGAAGGTTTGACAGTTATCCAGTACTTCATTTCTACGCATGGTGCGCGTAAAGGTTTGGCCGATACCGCATTGAAAACAGCGAACTCTGGTTACTTGACTCGTCGTTTGGTTGACGTTGCTCAAGACGTTGTTGTCAGTGAGACAGATTGCGGTACGATAGATGGTTTGGAGGTAACTCCATTGTATGAAGCTGGTGAAATCATCCAGCCTATCGGTGAGCGTCTCTTGGGTCGTACAGCTTTGAAAGAAGTTTTGGATCCTTACACTAATAACGTAGTTATCCCTGCGAACCACGAGTTCACAGAGAGCGACGTTAAGAAGGTAGAAGCTCTCGGTATCGATAAAGTAACGATCCGTTCTGCTCTGACTTGCCAATCGAACCGTGGCGTTTGTATCCGTTGCTACGGCCGTGACTTGGCTCGCGGTGCGACTGTGAATATGGGTGAGACTGTAGGTATCATCGCTGCTCAATCTATCGGTGAGCCGGGTACTCAGTTGACGATGAGAACGTTCCACTTAGGTGGTGCGGCGTCTCGTTCCGTTGAACAATCCGTTCATACAACTCGTTATGATGGAACTGTTAAGTTAACAAATGTTCACGCTGTGCCTAATCGTCAAGGCAAACTCACAGTTATGAATCGTAACGGTGAAGCTTTGGTTATCGACGAAGCGGGTCGTGAAAGAGAAAGATTTAAGCTGGTTTATGGTGCCGTCCTGAACTTCAAGGAAGGTGAAAAGGTTGTAAAAGGAGCTACCGTTGCAGAGTGGGATCCTTATTCCAATCCAATCATCGCCGAATTGACTGGTAAGATTACTTACCAAGATATCGAAGAAGGCGCGACCATGACTGAGCAAGTGGATGCTGTAACAGGCTTCGCGACGAAGGTTATTACGGAAAGTAAATCTTCTGACGTGAAACCAACAGTATTCTTGACTGATGCTAATGGTAAACCAATGACATTGCCAGGCCGTGATATTCCTGCCCGTTATCTGATCCCTGTTGGGGCTCAGCTTCTCGTTGCTGACGGACAAGAAGTTCACTCTGGTGATATGATCGCGAAAATGCATCGTGAGACTTCGAAAACGAAGGATATCACGGGCGGTCTTCCACGCGTTGCCGAGCTGTTTGAAGCTCGTAAACCAAAAGAAGCTGCCATCATTTCCGAGATCGATGGTTACGTTACTTTCGGTAAGGACGTTAAAGGTAAACAGCGCGTGATCGTGACTCCTGAAGTGGGTGAGCAAAAAGAATACCTCATCCCTAAAGGTAAGCACGTTGCCGTTCGTGAAGGTGAATACGTAAGAGCCGGTGAGGCCCTTATGGATGGACCTACAAACCCACACGATATCTTGGCGGTTCTTGGCGAAAAAGCGTTGTCTGCATACCTTGTGAATGAAATCCAAGAAGTTTATAGACTTCAGGGTGTGGGTATCAATGACAAGCATATCGAAGTGATTGTTCGTCAGATGCTCCGTAAGGTAGAGGTTCGTGATCCAGGTGATACACGCTTCCTCGCAGGTGAACAGGTTGAGAAATATGCCTTTGAACAAGAGACTGCTCGTGTCACTAACGAGGGTGGCCAAACTGCGACTTATGCGCCGTTGCTCCTCGGTATCACGAAGGTTTCTTTGAGTACAGACAGCTGGATTTCCGCCGCTTCCTTCCAAGAGACTACAAAAGTTCTTACTGAAGCTGCGATCAATTCCAGAACTGACCATCTCAGAGGCCTCAAAGAGAACATCATCATGGGTCGCTTGATCCCAGCCGGTACCGGTTTGACTTCTTACAAGCGCTGGAAAGTGGTTGTGAAGGAAGATGAAGACGTTCCATTTGTATCTCTCCCTGGTGTGTCCGCTACAGCGACGCCTTAATCAGCGTGTAATTATTAAAGGGTAGGGAGCTGAAATCAGCTCCCTGTATACAAAATTTATAAACTAGGGCTTGACCCGCCTAAGAACGAGGGTTAGGTTCCTGCATCCGTATATTGGGAATAATTGTTATAAGGGGTTCGAAGTGCCTACAATTAATCAGCTCATCAAAAGTGAGCGTATTGTTCAAAAAAACCAAACCAAGTCACCAGCTTTGACTTCTTGTCCTCAACGTCGTGGCGTTTGCACTCGCGTGTATACTACGACTCCAAAGAAGCCGAACTCAGCTTTGCGTAAAGTTGCCCGTGTTAGATTGTCTAACGGCTATGAAGTGACTTCTTACATTCCTGGAATTGGTCATAACCTCCAAGAGCACAGCGTTGTTTTAATTCGCGGTGGTCGTGTGAAGGACTTGCCGGGTGTTCGTTACCACATTATTCGCGGTGTATTGGATCTTCAAGGTGTTAACGGACGTCTTCGTGGACGTTCTAAGTACGGCACTAAGAGACCTAAGAAATAGTCATTAAGAGGTTATAGAAATGTCACGTCGTAAAAAGACCTTTAAAAGAGAAATTATTCCAGATCCAGTTTTCAAAGATCTCGTTGTTGCGAAATTCGTTAACAAAATGATGATCCAAGGTAAAAAAGGAACTGCTCAAGCACTTTTCTACGGAGCTCTTGATGAACTCAAAGGAAAAGTACCAAATGAAGAGCCTATTTCTATCTTGAAAAAAGCTTTGGAAAACGTAAAGCCTTCTATCGAAGTTCGCTCACGCCGCGTAGGTGGAGCTACTTACCAAGTTCCTGTGGACGTTCGTCCTTCACGTCGCCTTGCTTTGGCGATGCGGTGGTTGATCGCTTACTCTCGTGAACGCGGTGAGAAAGACTTCTCTAAGCGTCTTGCTGGTGAATTGATGGATGCTTACAACAACCGTGGTAACTCCATTAAGAAAAAAGATGACGTCCATAGAATGGCTGAAGCCAACAAGGCGTTCTCTCACTACAATTGGTAATCCTTCCTAATGTCAGCGAAAGATCCCAAAGTTGTAGCTGATTTAAAGTACACTCGTAATATCGGCATCATGGCTCACATCGATGCCGGTAAGACGACCACCACCGAACGAATTCTCTACTACACAGGTAAAAGTCATAAAATTGGAGAAGTCCATGATGGCGCGGCCACTATGGACTGGATGGTTCAGGAACAAGAGCGTGGTATCACGATCACTTCTGCAGCCACGATGTGCTTTTGGAAAGACTATCGAGTTAACATTATCGATACACCAGGGCACGTAGATTTCACGATCGAAGTGGAGCGCTCTCTTCGCGTCCTCGATGGTGCTATCACCGTGTTTGACGGTGTGAATGGTGTTGAGCCTCAGTCGGAAACTGTTTGGCGCCAAGCTGACAAATATCATGTTCCTCGTATCTGCTTCGTCAATAAAATGGACCGCGTTGGTGCTGACTTTGTGATGAGTTTGAACTCGATCAAAGAAAAGCTCGGCGGGAATCCTATTGCTGTTCAAGTTCCTGTCGGAATCGAAGACACTTTCCGTGGTGTTGTCGATCTTCTCGAAAACAAAGCTTACATTTGGGAAACGGGCGGCAAGGACGAAAACTTCAAAACAGTCGATGTGCCTTCTGATATGAAGGCGGAAGTTGATAAGTATCGAGTAGAAGTTGTCGAAAAGATCGTCGAGTTTGACGATACTCTCTTAGAAAAATATCTCAACGGGGAAGAAGTTTCTGTCCCTGAATTAAAACAAGCTCTCAGAAAAGGAACTTTGGCTCTCAAAGCAGTTCCAGTCTTCTGTGGTGCTGCCTTCAAAAACAGGGGCGTGCAACCTCTCTTAGATGGTGTTCTCGACTATCTTCCGTCGCCTTTGGATATTCCTGCGATTGAAGGTCATGATCCTGAAAAACCAGAAAAGAAAATTGTTTGTAAAACAGATTTTGATGCGCACACAGCCGCTCTGGCGTTTAAACTTGCCAATGATCCTTTCGCTGGTACTTTGACATACGTTCGTGTCTACTCCGGCGAAATCAAAGTCGGTGATCAATTATTGAATCCTCGCACGGAGAAAAAAGAGCGCATTCAAAAACTTGTTAAGCTACATGCAAATTCTCGTGAAGAAATTCAATCGATTAAAGCCGGTGATATCGGTGCAATCGTCGGTTTGAAGTTCACTGCGACGGGCGACACTCTTTGTGAATCTTCTCATCCTGTGGTCTTGGAATCTATCACGTTCCCTGAGCCGGTGATCTCGGTAGCAATAGAAGCGAAGTCTTCAGCGGACCAGGAAAAAATGCTTCAGGGGCTCGCGAAGCTTGAGAAGGAAGATCCTTCTAGCAAGCTTCGTACGGACCCTGAAACTGGACAAATTCTTCTGTCTGGCATGGGCGAGCTCCATTTAGAAATCCTGGTCGACCGCCTTCTGCGTGAATACAAAGTTCAGGCAAACGTTGGTAAGCCACAGGTTTCTTATCGTGAAACGATTACATCAGCGACTACAGTCGATTATGTTTATGAACGTCAATTAGGCGGCGAGGAGCATTTTGCTCATGTCCGTTTGAAAATTGAGCCAATCCCATTGGAGGACGGCGTTCAGTTTGTAACGAAGGTTCAACCGTCTTCATTGATCCAACCAGGCTATATTAAGTCGGTGGAAAATGGCTTCAAAGAGTCCGCAGAAGTGGGCCCTCTGGCGAGCTATTCAATGATCGGTCTCAAGGGCACGCTTGAAAGTGTTGAGGCTCGCCAGGAGTCGTCGAATGAAATCGCCTTCAAAGCTGCTGCCTCTTTGGCTTTCCGTGAAGCTGTGAAAAAAGTTGGCACAGAGCTTCTTGAGCCTATTTTCAAAGTTGAAATTACGTGCCCCGATGACTTCGTGGGCAATGTTGTTGGAGATTTAAACTCTCGTCGTGGAAAGATTCTTTCTATGAATGTGAAACCTGGCGGGGGACAAATCATTTCGGCCGAGGCGCCGCTGGCAAGTTTGTTCGGTTATGCGACAGACATTCGCAGCTTGAGCCAAGGTCGTGCGAGCTTCAGTTCTGAGTTCTTGGCGTACGCTGTCGTACCACCAAAAGTGAAGACTGAAATTTTGACAAAGCTGGGTCGATTTTAATTAATTTTTTTTCGATTTGCCTTTGACATTGTTTGTTTCATCAGTGCATACTCGCGCACTTGAAACACCTAAGTTTACAAAAAGCTCTCTGAATTAGGGAATTTCCAGGGTCGCAAGGACCCATCCAGAGGCGGCTTTCGATGGGATGAAGGTGTTAGGTTAACCAGATTTTACTAGTATTTACGATACTTTAACAAAAAGAAGAGTGTCCTATGCAAAGTCAGAAAATCAGAATTCGGTTGAAGGCTTTCGACCATAAACTTTTAGACCAATCTACGAAAGAAATCGTAGAGACGGCTCGTCGTACAGGCGCAAAAGTTGCTGGTCCAATTCCCTTGCCAACCCGTATCAATCGTTATACAGTCCTGCGCTCGCCTCACGTTGACAAAAAATCTCGTGAACAATTTGAGGTGCGTACACACAAGCGCATGCTGGATATTTTAGAACCAACACAGCAAACTGTCGATCAGCTCATGAAACTCGACCTCTCTGCTGGCGTAGATGTTGAAATTAAACTGTCAGCGATCTGATAGGAGTAAGTCGTGAGCGAAGCTACAAATACAACAGAAAACACGACCTCTGCGCAAGGGCTGAAACTTAACGGTCTCTATGCGTTCAAAGAAGGTATGTCCACTATTTTTAATGATCAAGGTGAGGCTGTTCCAGTAACAGTTCTTCGTTATGAGCCTTGGGTTGTTTCTCAAATTAAAACCAATGATAAAGACGGTTACGAAGCTGTTCAGGTTGCTTGTCATCCTAAAAAAGCTAAGAACTCAAATAAGTCTGAAAAAGGTCATTTGGCTAAAGCTGGTTTTGAGAACGGTGCTCAATTCGTGAAAGAACTCCGTCAAGCTCTCCCGGAGGGGGCGACTCTTGGCGCGCAAGTTTCTATCGAAAGTCTTTCTAAAGGTGATTTCGTAAAAATCACTTCTAAATCTAAAGGTAAAGGTTTCGCTGGTTCTGTGAAGCGTTGGAATTTCGCAGGTGGTCCTGCTTCCCACGGTTCCCACTTCCACCGTCGTCCGGGTTCTTCTGGTAACAGAACATGGCCAGGCCGTGTAATGCCAGGTAAGAAGTTCCCAGGTCAGTTGGGTAACGAAACAGTAACTGTAAGAAACGTTGAAGTTGTTGAAATCAACACTACTGAAAACGTTGTTTTGGTTAAGGGACCAGTTCCTGGCGCCAGAAACACTCTAGTGAAATTGGTGAGAGAATAGTTATGGCAGTAGTTAACGTTCTTAATTGGAAAAAAGAAAAAGTTGGTCAAGTAGAATTGGCTGCGAATGTTTTCGAAGCTCCTGTTAAAAAGGAAGTTTTGCACAACGTAGTTCAATGGCAATTGGCTAGTCGTCGTCAAGGTACTCACATGACTAAGACAAAAGGTCTCGTGAGCGGTGGTGGTAAGAAGCCATTCAAACAAAAAGGAACTGGTGGAGCTCGTCAAGGTTCTAGCCGTTCTCCTTTGATGCCTGGCGGTGGTACTATGTTCGGTCCTCAGCCACGTAGCTACGCTTACGTACTTCCTAAAAAAGTACGTCGCTTAGGTCTCAGCATGGCTCTCTCTCACTTGCACAGTGAAGGAAAGCTCTTTGTAGTTGAGAACATGAAGTCTGAGGGTAAGACAAACGAACTTCAAAAGCGTTTGAAATCTTTTGGTTTGGAAAAAGCGGTTCTTATTGATGCAAGCGTTGATGAGAATTTCAGCCGTGCTACCCGCAATCTTCAATCTTTTAAATACTTCCCAGTGGAAGGTTTGAATGTATTTGATCTTTTGAAATATGACGCTGCTGTTATCACTAAAGACTCAGTAGCAAAAATCATCGACAGATGTTCATTGGAGAAGGCGTAATGAAACAGATCATTAAAGCACCTCTCATTACTGAGAAGAACACATATCACAACGCTGCTGGCGTTTATGTTTTTGAAGTTGATTTGAAATCTTCTAAGACGGAAATCAAAGCTGCGGTTGAAAAGAATTTTAAAGTTAAAGTAGACAGCATCAGAACAAGTGTTTGCAGGGGCCACTCTAAAAATACAAAGTTTGGTGCAACGAAAGTGCCTTACTGGAAAAAAGCCTACGTAAAGCTAAATGCCGGTGAGAAAATTGCACTCTTTGAGGGAGTATAGAGATGGGGATCAAAACGTTTAGCCCACGCTCTGATGGCAGAAGAGGAATGACTGGTTTCGATTTCAAAGAGATCACTAAAACGACTCCAGAGAAATCTTTATTAGCTCCTTTGAGCAAAAGAGGCGCCCGGAATAACCATGGTCAGATTACCATGCGACATATTGGTGGCGGTCATAAAAGAAAATATCGTTTGGTTGATTTCAAACGTGAAAAACTAGAAGTGCCGGCAAAAGTAGTAGCGATCGAGTACGATCCAAACAGAACTTGCCGTATCGCTTTGATTTCATACGCAGACGGAGCAAAAGCTTATATCTTGGCTCCGGTTGGTTTGAATGTTGGTGACACTGTCGTGTCGAGCGATAAAGCGGATATCAAACCAGGTAACTCTTTGACTCTTGGTGCGATTCCTCTTGGTACAACAATCCACAATATCGAACTTCGCCCGGGCAAAGGCGGCCAAATCGGTCGTGGTGCTGGTGCTGGTGCGACTTTGGCGGGTAAAGGCGAGAAATATTGCCAAGTCCGTCTTCCATCTGGCGAGTTGAAACAGGTTTTGACTGTTTGTCGCGCTTCAGTTGGTCAAGTTGGTAACACTGATAACGAAAACATCTCTTTAGGTAAAGCTGGTCGCTCTCGTTGGAGAGGTATCCGTCCAGGAGTTCGCGGTATGGCGATGAATCCAGTTGACCATCCTCTCGGTGGTGGTGAAGGCGTGGGTAAAGGTCATCATCCTGTAACTCCTTGGGGCCAACCTTGTAAGGGATACAAGACTAGACACAATAAACGTACTGACTCTTCAATTGTTAAGAGACGCAAGTAGGGATTAAAAAATGGCACGTTCAACTAAAAAAGGACCGTTCATCGACGATCATTTGCTTAAAAAGATCGACAATGCGATTCAAAAAAACGATAAAAAAGTTATTAAAACTTGGTCACGTCGCTCTACCATTCTTCCAGAAGCTTTGGGCCTTACCTTTGCAGTTCACAACGGAAGAAAATTTGTCCCTGTCTACGTGACAGAGAACATGATTGGTCATAAGTATGGTGAGTTTGCACCATCTAGAACATTCCATGGTCACGCAGAGAAAAAAGCGGCTCCAGCAGCGGCTCCTGCGGCGAAGAAATAATAAAGGTGATTTATGGAAGTTAAAGCAAGTTTGAAATACGCAAGAGTAGGCGCACAAAAAGCAAGATTGGTTGCTGACGTAGTTCGTGGGAAAGATGTGAACGAGGCTGTAAAGACTCTCACTTTCTTGAACAAGAAAACTGCTGGCCTCATTAAAAAGCTTATCGAGTCTGCGGTTGCAAATGCTGAATATAAAAAAGTTATGGATGTAGATAACCTCTACGTTAAGTCTATCTGGGTTGATCAAGGACCTTCTTTGAAAAGATTCCGTCCTCGCGCTCAAGGTCGTGCTTATGGGATTCACAAGAAGACCAGCCATATCAACGTAGTTCTCGAGGAGAAATAGTCGTGGGACAAAAGGTTAATCCAATTGGACTTAGAGTCGGAGTTATCAGAACTTGGGATTCTCGTTGGTATGCAAAAGGCCAACAATACTATGAGAACCTCCATGAAGATATTCGCCTCAGAAAATATTTGAAAGCGAAATTGAAGCACGCGGGCGTTGCGAAAATCGAAATGGAACGCGCTGCTAAGAAAATTAAGATCATCATCTCTACAGCTCGTCCTGGTGTTGTTATCGGTAAAAAAGGTACAGGCATCGACGCTCTGAAGGCTGACGTACAAAAATTGACTCCAAACGAAGTATTCTTGAGCATTCAAGAAGTTCGTAAGCCAGATTTAGATGCACAATTGGTTGCTGAAAGCATCGCACTTCAACTTGAGAAACGTATCTCTTGGAGAAGAGCTTTGAAAAAATCAATCGCTGCTGCAATCAAAGGTGGCGTAAGAGGTATCAAAATCCGCGTTTCTGGTCGTCTTGATGGCGCAGAGATCGCTCGTTCTGAGTGGTACAATGAGAAGTCAGTTCCATTGCACACATTGAGAGCGGACATCGACTACGGTACTGCTGAGGCTTTGACTGCTTACGGTATTATCGGTCTTAAAGTATGGATCTACAAGGGCGACATCTTGAGCGCTCGTGAAGTTGAGGAGGCTGGCCGTGTTAAGTCCTAAGAGAGTTAAATGGCGTAAGCAATTCGTAGGTCGTGCAACTGGTTTCGCAGTTCGCGGCGCTAACTTGGATTTTGGAGACTTCGGTCTTCAGGCGACAGAAGAACATCGCATGACTGCGCGTCAGCTGGAAGCAGCTCGTATCGCTATTTCAAGAAGCGTTAAGCGTGGTGGTAAAATCTGGTGCCGTGTTTTCCCTAACATCCCTGTAACAAAGAAGCCTGCTGAAACTCGTATGGGTAGCGGTAAGGGTAATCCAGAGTACTGGGTAGCACGTATTTTGCCAGGAAAAGTTCTTTTTGAAATGAACGGTGTTACTCGTGAGCAGGCTAAAGAAGCTTTCGAACGTGCAGCACACAAACTTCCATTTAAAACCAGATTCTTGGCTCGGGAGTAGTTGTCATGAAATTTGCTGAAATTAAAGATCTGTCAGTAGCAGAGCTTAAAAAGAAAAGAGCGGGTTTGAGCGAAGAGCTCTTTCAAGCTCGTATTAAGAACACAATTGGTCAGCTTTCAAGCCCAATTGAAATTAGAAACCTTCGCCGTGATATTGCTAAGATCAATACGGCTATTGTTAAAAAAGTAGCTCGGTAATTGAGGAAGACTATGGAAACAAATTCTAGAGGACGTAGAAACGAAGTCGTAGGCGAAGTGATCAGCAACAAGATGGATAAAACTATCTCTGTTTTGATCTTCAGAATGGTTAAACACAAAAAATACGGAAAGTACGTAAAAAAGACTTCTGTATTCAAAGCTCATGACGAGAAAAACGTTGCGAAGATCGGTGATGTCGTAAGAATCCACGAAACTCGCCCGTTGAGCAAAACTAAGCGTTGGGCGCTTAGCGAAGTCGTAGAGACGGCAAAGGGCTAGGGTGTAGTTATGATTCAAATGCAGACAAGACTCAACGTAGCTGATAACTCTGGAGCCAAAGAAGTATTTTGTATTAAAGTACTTGGCGGTTCTAAGAGACGTGTGGCTTCTATCGGAGACATTATCGTTGTTTCCATTAAAGAAGCTCTTCCAAATGCAAAAGTAAAAAAAGGTGACGTGGCTAAAGCAGTTGTTGTTAGAACTGTTCATAAGCTGCGTCGTCCAGATGGTTCTTACATCCGTTTTGATGATAACTCCGCAGTTCTCATCAACGCTTCTAAAGAGCCAATCGGGACTCGTATCTTCGGCCCAGTAGCGAGAGAGTTGAGAGCAAAACAATTCGTTAAGATTGTTTCTCTAGCTCCGGAAGTTCTCTAAGAGGTGTAACGTGAATCGCTTGCAAACTAAATACAACAAAGAAATTGCTCCAGCTTTGGCAAAAAAAATGGGCGCAAAGAACGTCATGCAGGTTCCTCGTTTAGAGAAAATTATATTGAGCGTTTCTCTGAGCGAAGCTGTTCAAAACCCAAAGATTTTGAACACTGTGGTTGATGAAATTACATCTATCACGGGTCAAAAAGCAGTTATCACAAAGGCTAAGAAAGCTATCTCAAACTTCAAGTTGAGAGCTGGCATTCCTC